>WBZS01000105.1_pt1 | contig 167662 bp, 157 predicted proteins | sample 5204201 | NCBI WGS metagenome assembly WBZS01 (sample SAMN12344357, study PRJNA552823) | activated sludge metagenome | biome: Activated sludge suspended growth; feature: Nitrification reactor; material: Wastewater; isolation source: activated sludge from nitrification reactor of wastewater... | reverse complement strand
GCACAGCTACCTCGGCGACCTGCCGCCGACCGAGTTCGAAGCTGCGTTCTACGATGCCAGGCGGACCGACCAAACCCTGGTCGAAATCCAATAGCCCGAGTCTCCATCAGATCCAGTGCGGTTCATCGAGGAACGCATCATCCGGTTACGCAAAACCCTGGCCAAAGCCGGCTATGACGCCGGCGCGGCCACCATCGCCGAACACTTGCGCCGCGCCCCGACCATCACCGAGGTACCCAGCATCTCCACCATCTGGCGCATCCTGGACCGCCGCGGCTTCATCACCCCACAACCCCACAAACGCCCCCGATCCAGCTGGAAACGCTTCGAAGCCGACCTCCCCAACCAATGCTGGCAATCCGACGTCACCCACTGGCGCCTCACCGACGCCACCAGCGCCGAAATCCTCAACATCATCGACGACCACTCCCGCCTGCTGATCGCCAGCATCGCCCGCCGAACCATCACCGGACCCGACGTCGTCGAAACCTTCACCGACGCCTTCACCACCTGGGGCACCCCAGCAGCCGTACTCACCGACAACGGCGCGGTCTTCACCGCCACACCCCGACGCGGCGGCCGCACCGCCCTGCAAATCCTGCTCGGCGAACTCGGCGTCAACTACATCAACTCACGGCCCTACCACCCACAAACCTGCGGCAAAATCGAACGCCTACACCAAACCCTCAAAAAACGTCTCGCCGCCCTGCCCCCGGCAACCACCATCGACGAACTACAAAGCCAGCTCAACGAATTCAGCGACTACTACAACACCACCCGACCACACCGAGCCCTACACCGGCGCACCCCGACCGAGGCGTTCAACGCCCGACCCAAAGCCTTCCCCACCGGCTACAAAATCCCGCCGCACTTCCGCGTGCGCCACGACAAAATCGACGCCGCCGGCGCCATCACCATCCGCTACAACAGCCAGCTACACCACATCGGACTGTCCAAACACCTGCGCCGCACCAAAGTCATCGTCCTGATCAACGACCTCGACATTCGCGTCCTGGACCGACACAGCGGACAACTCATCCGCAAACTCACACTCGACCCCACCCGCGACTACCAAAAACGCGGAGTAAAACCCGGAAACAGCCCCACCAACAGACCCCAGATGTAAATGATGTCCCGAGACACCTGTCAACGGTGTCTCGGGACATCACACTGGTGCCCCCGGCAGGATTCGAACCTGCGACACCGGCTTTAGGAGAGCCGTGCTCTATCCCCTGAGCTACGAGGGCGGGACCGGCTGGCAGCTTACCGTGCCGGGAACCGGGCTCCCCTCCGCGCGCAGGCCGCGCACCCGCTAGCTGGCAGCGTCGGTCCCGCAGAGCGCGATCAGCACGCAGTGACCGCGGGTGGGGGCGCTGCTGGGGTAGCCCCGCCGGAACCAGGCGGCGAGCCGGTGCAGGCGGGTGGGTCCCGTCGGAGCCCGGCGGGTCATCGCGGGCTCCTCGGCAACAGGGCGCCCCACTCGTAACGCGCGACCGCGGTGGCGTTGCTGTCGAGTTCGGGATCGGTGTCCTGCGCCAGCCGCAGCAGCGCGCCGGCCACCCGTTCGGTGTCCAGGCGGTGCCGCTGCGACGCCCTGGCCAGTTCGCCGGACGCGGCGTCGACCGTGCAGCGCCGCAGCGCCACGATCACCCCTTCGGCGCGTTCCCGCACCCGCGCGTCCTCTAATGCCCTTGTCACCGCTGGTCCCGCCCTCCGTGTTGGAGCCAGACTTCCCCCGCACCGGGTGGGGCAAACCGCCACGCCGGCAACAGTTCAGCGGAGTTCGGCGATGGCCTTGGCGAAGTACGCACCGTGGTAGTCCTGCACCGTGAAGTAGGTCACGCCGTAACGATCCCGCAGCGCCCGCAACCGGTCGGCGATATCGCGGGATGTGCCGCTGAGCACACTCGGCATCGCCAGCAGTTGTTCGTCGGTGGCGGTGGGAGCGTAGGCACGGGTCAGATCCAGGTTCGGAATGCCCGAGTCGTCGGTGGGCACGGCGGTGATCGCCATGTTGAGTTCCAGGTCGGCGAAGCGGTCCCCGGCGGCGTCGCGAACCAGCGCGATGCGTTCGGCGAGTGGGTCTTCGGCGGTGTCACTGATGGTCCCGCCGGTCAGCCCGATGATGTCCGCGTACCGCGCGGCGATACGCAGCACCCGGTCGCCGTTGCCCGCGATCAGGATCGGGATCGTCGGCGCGTTCTCCTTCAGGTACGCCGCGGTGTGCCGGAGGTGGTCGACCCTCGCTCCCGCTGTGGGATAAGGGATTTCGGCGATCTCGAACTCCTCCCGGACGTACCCGGTGCCGAGCCCGAGATCCAGCCTGCCGTCGGAGAGGAGATCGGTGGCGACGGCGTCCCGGGCCAGCAGCGCCGGACTGTAGAACGCCGCGTTGAGGACGAAGGTGCCCACGCGCATCGTCGCGGCGGCATCCGCGGCCGCGACCATCGTGGGGAACGGGGCCGGCGCGCCGATGTGGTCGGGCACGTGCAGGACGTCGAAACCCAGGTCCTCGAACCGGCGCACCCGCTCGCGCAGCCAGGTCGCCGACTTGACGTACCGCAACCCGATGCCAAACCGGAAATCCCTCGCCACTGGGCCATGTTACGTCGCGGCGGGCGTTTGGCGAACAGTGCTTCCGGGCATTCCAAGCCGGCATCGCGGTCCCGGCGTGCCGGCAAGCGACACGAGTTGAGGAGCCTGACGATGAGCGCCCCGAGCGTCGGTGTGGAGGAGGAGTTCCTCCTCGTCGACCCCCGGACCGGCGAACCCGTTCCCCGCAATGCCGAGGTGGCCCGCCACGCGGCCGAACGCGGTGTCGATCTCCAGTTCGAGCTGACGACTTGTCAGGTCGAGACCGCGACCGACAAGGCGGACACCAGCACCGGCCTGCGTGAGCAGATCACCCGGCTGCGGCGTCTCACCGCCGAGGCCGCCGAGGCGGCCGGCGCCAGCCTGCTCGCGGTCGGCCTGCCCCCAACGGTGCCGCACCACTTTCCGATCACCGACACCCCGCGCTACCACCGGATCGCCGACCGGTTCGGAATGATCGCGCACGAGCAGGGCATCTGCGGATGCCACGTCCATGTCGAGGTACCCGACCGGGAATCCGCGATCGCCGTCAGCAACCGGCTGCGGCCGTGGCTGCCGCTGCTGTTGGCGCTGGCCGCCAACTCGGCGATCTACCGCAAAGCCGACACCGGCTACGCCAGCTGGCGCAGCGTGCTGTGGGCGCGCTGGCCGAGCGCGGGACCGCCGCCACATCTCGACTCCGCCGCGCACTACGACGCGGTGGTGGCGATGATGCTCGAGTCCGGGGCGATGCTCGACGACCGGATGGTCTATTGGGATGTGCGGCCGTCGTCGAAGTTCCCGACCCTGGAGGTCAGGGTCGCCGACGTCCCGGCCACCGCCGCCGAGACGGTGCTGATGGCGACGTTGGTGCGGGCATCGGTGATGACGGCACTGGCCGCCCACGGCCGCGGTGGACCGGTGCCGCGGATCGACGATCACGCGCTGCGCGCCGCCTACTGGAAGGCCGCCCACGACGGGCTCGACGGGCAGGTGATCGACGTCTTCGACCGCTGGGCGCCGGCTCCGACCGCCCGGGTGCTCGGGCAGTGGCTGGCCGTGCTTCAGCCGGCGCTCGACGAACTCGGCGACGCCGAATGGGTGCACGCCGAGCTCGGCCGGATCCTGCAGGAGGGCAATGGCGCGATGCGCCAGCGCCGGGCCTGGCGGGAGCGCGAGGACGTCGCCGACGTGCTCGCCGCGGCGGCGGCCGCGACGCTCAGGTGAGCGGCAGCTCGGCGACGACCTGTCCGGTCGGCTGGGTTGAGCCGGTGCCGGGTTCGACGGTGAACTTCAACGCCTTGGAGTTACCCAGATCGTTGAGCACCGCCGTGGTCGACGGCGACACCGCCTTGTCGTCCATGGTCCCGGCCGAGGTCTCGCCGGTGTCGCTGACCAACCACATCTGGTACACCGTGCCCGGCGATGGCGGCGGAACGTTGTTCATGACCAGCACGCCGGCGTTCTTGTCGCGGGAGAACACCACAGTCGCGGTGCCGCCGCCCGGAATGCCGCCGGAGATGGTGTGCACATCGGGTGCGGCGAACACCTGTTGTGCGGTCGAGGGCTGCTGCGGCGCCGGCCGGTTGGCCAGCCCGACACCCACCGCAACGAGTCCGACCACCAGGGCGGCCGCCGCGGCGAGCACCGTCGCGCGCCAGCCCCGGCCGGTCGACTCGGGCCGGGCGACGGGCAAGGTGCGCACGTTATCGTCGGCCACCGCGGCGAGCAGTCGCCGACGCAGGTCGGCGGGCGGCTCCGCGGCGCTGACCGCGGACACCGCGGCCATGGTCTCGCGAACCGCGCGGACTTCGTCGTAGAACGCATCGGCGGTAGGCAGGCCGGCGTGCACCAGCCTGCTCTCGATGTCGTCGCGCTCGGCGTCGGACACCGCATGCAGCGCGTAGGGGACGGCCAGCTCTATCAACTCGCCGCCCGTGGAGTCCTCGCGTGGTTGTGTCATCGCTGCACCCTCACCGCACACCCAGGCAATTGCGCAGCCCGCGCAGGGCGTCGCGCATCCGCGACTTCACTGTGGCCAGGTTCGCCGACAGCCGCTCGGAAACCTGCACATACGTCATGCCCCGGTAATAGGCCAGCTCGATGCACTCGCGCTGGACGTCGGTCAGGCCCTCCAGGCAGGACGCCACCTGACGCTGTTCGTCGCTGCTGATCACCGCGTCGCTGACCTCGTCGGTCGCGGTCTCCACCGTCGCCGCGCCGTAGCGGGACTCGCGTTGGCTGGCGGCCTGCTCGGAGCGCACCCGGTCGACCGCGCGACGGTGCGCCAGCGTCAGCAGCCAGGCCAGCGCCGTCCCGGAGGCCGGGTCGTAGCTTTCCGCCGTCCGCCACACCTGGAGATAGACGTCCTGGGTGGTCTCTTCGCTGTAGCCGCGGTCCCGCAGCACGCGGGTGACCAAGCCGTACACCCGGGCGCGGGTGGCGTCGTAGAAGGCGGCGAACGCATCGGCGTCGCGCTGGGCCACCCTGCGCAGCAGCGCGTCGAGGTCGGCGGCGGTCACCGTCGAGGTCCTGTCGTTGTCGCTGGCATCGAGCCGTAGCCTAGCGGGCTGCGAAACCGGCGGGTCAACCAGACATGTCACGAGGGCATCCACGAACGATTCGTTGCCGCCCAGCCCGGACCGACGGCCGAGACGGCCATCGGCTGGCGCACCCGCTCGGTCTGGGGGCCGGTCGTCCGCGGCACGGTCGGGACACCGCGCAGCCGCAGGATCATCGCCTGAGCCCGCATGCTCAGTGCCGCCATCTGCGGGGCCAGCGGGGTGGTGAACTGCAGCCGCAGCACCTGCCCCGCGGTGGCGCGCCGGCGCGAACCCCGCCAGGTGGCCACCAGCGCCGGCTGGTTCTCGCGGTGCAGCGACATCGTGACGTCGAGCGCCTCCGCGGGCCGGGGCGCTCGCACCAGGTAGTAGCCCTCGACCGCGTTGAACGGCGAGGTGGAGAACTGGTTGATCGCCGCTACCGGCTGGTCCTCGTCCGGCGGCAGCAGGTAGGCGTACCGATCTCCGTCGAGGTTCTGCACCTCGGCGATCACGCAGCGCAACACACCGGTCGCGTCGTGGCACCAGAACAGGCTCAGCGGGCTGAAGGCGCGGCCCAGCACGCGTGGCATCAGCAGCGCGGTGACCTGTCCGCCCGGAAGCCGGATGTCGTGGCGGGCCAGGAACGTGTCCACCCGCTGGCGCAGCGTGTCACCGGGGGCGCCGTCGAAGTGGTCGACGGCCTCGAACCGGGCGAACGGGCGCAGCCAGCGCGGCAGCCGGGGGAGGCGGTCGATGTCGACGTACCAACTGTAGCTGCGGTGTTCGGCGTAGTGATGCACCGGAGACCGCCTCAGATGGGTCACGCGAAGGGGATACAACGCGGGCGTGAGCTCTGGGTTCATCGTTTCCACACCCACTATTCGGAGCACCGGCCCGGGTGGATGGGTGTGGCTTCCGATCAACCCGGCCAGGCGTGCGCCGCGGCCACCAGACCCCGCACCAGCAGGGAGGTCGCTGGCGAGAGGCCGTCGTCACCGGGTAACTGGCTGCGTGGGCTGATCCCGCGCACCCGCGCGGAGAGTTCGAGCTGGGCGCCGCCGCCGCGCGCCCGGTTGACGGGGTTGTCCGGATGCAGGCCCCGCAGTTCGGCGGGGATGGCGTCGAGGTCGGTCACCACCTGGTAGCCGGGCACGTCGATGTGCCGGGCGAGATGCTGCGCCAGGGCGCGGTTACCGCCGCCGGCCAACAGCTGGGTGCTGCGCCCGATGCGGCCGTAGCCGTGCACCGAGACCACCACGTCGACGTGGTCGAGGAACTCGGACAGCCGGGCCGACGCCGCGGCGAGATAGCGAGCCGACGGTAGATGGTGCGGATAGCCTTCGGGGTGTCGCAGCAGGTAGACCGACGCCCCGGCCGCATCGGCCGCGCGCTCGGCGATGACGTCCGTCATCTGCTCCAGACCGCCGCCGTGGATGGCCAGGAAGCCGAACCGGGATCGCAACCGGCTTAGCTCGATCACCGCCGGATCGGCCAGCAGCTCCGAAAGTGTTTGCGGCGCAGCGCCATCCGACGCCCTATGGGAGTGGGGCCAGTGCGCGGGATCCCAGCGGTGCAGGAAGTCGATCCAGCGATGCGGCAGCCCGTGGTGACGGGCGCCGTCGATGATGCGTTCCAGATAGCCCGGCCGTGGCGGGCCGGGTTCGATCCGGGGGTCGACGTACACCCACGCCGGGGACGGACCGTCGTCGGTGTGCACGATCAGCCGGTCGCGCCGATAGCGCACCGGCACCCCCTCGGCGCTGTCCAGGGTGGCCAGGTCGTGGTCGGACACCCGCCACAGCACCCCGTGCACGCAGCTGCCGGTGAACGGTTCGACGGTGGCGACGCCGCGTTCGTTGATCAGCCAGTCGTGGTCGGCCAGTGTGGCCGGTATGGGGTCGGTGGCGTCGGGGCAGCGCAGCGCCATCTGCTCGATGCACAGATTGGACCCGTAGGCGAAGTACGGGTGCCGCGGCCCTGAGCCCATCAGCCGAAGCCCCATCACCGCACGGTCAGGTAGATCAGGGCCACGTTCAGCAGAATAATGACCACTCCCACCGCGGTGCCCAGTGCGGAGGTGACCCGGTGGTTGACGTCGGCACCCATCAGCTCCCGGTTGGCGGTCAGCCGCACCAGCGGCACCAGCGCGAACGGGATGCCGAAGGACAGCACCACCTGGGAGATGACCAGCGCCCGGCTCGGGTCGACGCCGACGGCGAGCACCGCAAGGGCCGGCACCAGCGTGACCAGCCGGCGCAGCAGCAGCGGGAAGGTCTTGCGCAGCAGCCCTGCCATGATCATCGCGCCCGCGTATGCGCCGACCGACGTCGACGCCAGCCCGGAGGCGAGCAGCCCGATCGCGAACAACAACGCCACCGTCGGACCCAGGGTGTCACGCACCGCCGCGTGCGCCCCCTCGATCGAGTCGGTGTCGTTGCGGCCCTGCAGGTTGGTCGCGGCCACCAGAAGCATGGCCAGGTTCACCGTCCCGGCGACCAGCATCGCGATGCCGACGTCCCAGCGGGTCGCGCGCAGCAGCCGGTGCCGGGGCCCGCCGGGCTCGGGATGGCCGTGCCGGTCGCGGGCCAGCCCGGAGTGCAGGTACACCGCATGCGGCATCACGGTCGCCCCGAGCATCGCGGTGGCCAGCAGCACGCTCTCCGCGCCGTCGAACCGGGGAACCAGGCCCGTGACCACCGCGCCCGGCGGTGGGGTGTTGACAAACAGGCTGGACAGGAAGCCGATCGCGATGATCAGCAGCAGGCCGGTGATGACGCGTTCGAAGACCAGTTGGCCGCGGCGGTCCTGCACCGCGAGCAGCAGCAGCGACACGACACCGGTGATCGCGCCGCCGAGTAGTAGTGGCAGGCCGAACAGCAGTCGCAGCGCGATCGCACCGCCCACGACCTCGGCCAGGTCGGTGGCGATGGCGACCAGTTCGGCCTGTACCCAGTAGCCGATCCGGGTCGGGGTCCGGGTGTGATCGCGCACCGCCTCGGGCAGGGTGCGTCCGGTGACCAGCCCGAGCTTGGCCGACAGGTACTGCATCAGGCCCGCCATCGCGTTGGCCGCGACGATCACCCACACCAGCAGGAAGCCGAACTGCGAGCCGGCGCTGATGTTGGCCGCGACGTTGCCAGGGTCGACGTAGGCGATAGCCGCGACGAAGGCGGGCCCGAGCAGGGTCCAGCCTGCCGTGCGGGGGGTACCGGTCTGCTGGTTCAGCGACCGCTCCAGACACCCAGCAGACCGGTGCCGAACCCGCCGTACATGATGGGGAACGGGTCGGTCAGCGCGGCACTGGGCGTCGTGGTGATCTGGGTGTGCCCGGGCTTCTGGCAGATCCTGGTGGTGGGTCCGGGATCGACACACTCCGGCAACGCGGTGGCCGGGGCGGCCAACAGCACGGCCGCCAGCGCGGCGACCAGCGGCGGTGCGATGCGGGCGATCACGGTCGGCATGCCAGCCCCCTTCGAGCCCGCAGGCGATCTGCCTCAACCCGCAGCGTACAACCCCTTGCCGGTGATCAGGGGCAGGTCGATGGTGGTGCAGATGCCAGCGGGCGCGGCGATGACGGCGGGAATCGCGTTGACGATGCGCATGGCGGTGGCCAGCACCCCGGCGTGGTTGTGGTCGCCGTTCGGGCTGGACAGGCAGAGGTCGAGGGCGTAGCAGGGCTCGCCGGTGACCTCGATGCGGTAGTTGCCGCCCTCCTGTGCGGGTTGCGGCCAGTGCGGGCACAGGTCGTCGCGGAGCCGGGTAACGTGCTCGAGCACCACCGCGGGTGCGCCGTCCACCAGGCCGATCACCTCGAAGCGCAGCGCCGCCGCGGTGCCCTTGGCGATGTGCCCGCTGGCGATGTCGAAGTCCTCGGGCGCCGGCTCGCGGACGTACATCTCCTCGAGGCCGTCGAGTTCCAGGCCGAGGCCCGCGGCGAGCTGGCGCACCACCGAGCCCCACCCGATGCTCAGCACGCCGGGCTGCAGGAGCATCGGAATCTCGTCCATCGGCTTGCCGAAGCCCATCACGTCGAACATCACCGTCGCGCTGTCATAGGTCGCGTAGTTCACGATCTCCATGCAGCGCAGCTGCTCGATGCGCTGACAGGTGCCCGCCAGCGCAAGCGGCAGCAGATCGTTGGCGAACCCGGGGTCGATACCGTTGACGTAGATGCTCGAATTGCCTTCGCGCGCAGCATCTTCCAGCGGCTTGATCATCTCGTCGGGGATGACCTGCCAGGGCCACTGCAGGAAGACCGGGCCGCTGCCGACGATGTTCACCCCGGCGGCGAGAATGCGGCGGTAGTCCTCCAGCGCCTCCATGAGCCGGTTGTCGGCCATGGCGTTGTAGACCACGCACTGCGGTTCGGTGGCGAGCACCTCGTCCAGGTCGGTGGTGGCGATGACCCCGGTCGGTTCGCTGTGCCCGACCAGCTCGGCGGCGTCCTTGCCCGCCTTGGCATCCGAGGACACCCAGACGCCGGTGAGCTCGAAATCCGGATTGGTGATCAGCGCGGTCAGCGCGTGGGCGCCGACGTTGCCGGTGCCGATCTGTGCCACACGGATGGCCATGGGTCTCCTTACAGGTCGGGGATCGGGAGATCGAGGTTGGGAACGATGAGGCCGCCGTCGACCTCGAGCGTCTTGCCGGTGAGGAAGCTGGCCGCCGGGGACGCCAGGTACACCGCCGCCGCGGCGATGTCTAACGGGTCGCCCAGCCGGCGCAGCGGGGTGGCCTGCTCCATCGGCGCGCGCAACTCGTCGTTGGACGCGACGATCTCCAGCGCCGAGGTGAGGATCGAGCCGGGGGCGATGGCGTTGACCCGGATCCGGGGGGAGAGGTCCAGCGCGGTCAGTCGGGTGTAGTGCGCGAGTGCCGCCTTGGCGGTGCTGTAGGCGGCGAAGCCGCGCCCGGCGAGGCGGCCCATCGTCGAGGTGATGTTGATGATGTTGCCGCCGCCGGAGTGCTCCAGCATCAGGGGCACGGCCGCGACGGTGAGCGCGTGGGCGGTGAGCACGTTGAAGGTGAAGGCGTCCTTCATGTCCTTGACGCTGGTGGTCAGCAGGGTGTTGGGCATGGTGCCGCCGACGTTGTTGACGACGATGTCGAGCTTGCCGAACGCTTCGACAGCCTTCCCGGCCAGTTCGGCGGTGGTCTCGGGGTGGGCCAGGTCGCCGACGACGATGTGCGCCCGGCGTCCCACCGACTCGATTTGCTCGGCGACCGCCTGCAGTTCGGACTCGGTTCGCGATGCGATCAGCACATCGGCGCCGGCCTCGGCGAAGGCGAGCGCCATAGCGGCGCCCAGGCCGCGACCGGCCCCGGTGACTACGGCAACTTGATCATCAAGGCGAAATCTGTCGAGGATCACGCGTCTCTCTTCCCTTGTCGGCGGCCACCGTAACAAGATGCCGGGACCGCATGGCACCCGATTTCGAGCCTAATTGGAACACGTTCTCGTTTGGTCATTTCTGCGCCCGGGATCAGTTGCGCCGCCCCGCCGCATGCGCCCCTCCCGGCGGCCCCGTCGCGATGGCTCCGGGCGAGGTAACTGACGGTCGCGTCATTTGCTAAAGTTCCCGGATCGGTCGGGGGTTTTTCGATTTGCGCCGTTCGCCGGCAGTAGCCGATCCCGCACGAATATGTTCTAGGGAACCCGATGTCGGGATCGGGTGAAGGGTTAGGGGTTGGTCGTGGGGACCGTGATTCGCATTCGCACCAAGTTCGTCGTCGTCGTCGCGATCGTGATGACGGCGCTGCTGGCACTGCTGTCGCCGGTTACCCAGATTGTCGTCAAGCTCACCGCGACCGGCCTCTTCATGGACGGCACCGGTCAGCCGCTGGCCCACCCGTACAACACCACGGACTACATCGGGACCTACATGAACCGCGTCTACAACAAGTACGTCGGTCCGTCCGGGTTGTGTACGGGTGGCAATTCCGGCAGCTGCGACCAGGTGGCGGTGTACACGCCGGAGCAGTTGTGGCCGGTGACCGGTTTCTTCGACATGTCGTTCGACCGATCCCGCGCGTTGGGCGTGCAGTACCTCGATGGCTGTCTGCGGGGCGACCCCTGCACGAGCACCCTGGATCCGTGGACCACGACCGGAACGAATACATTTTCGGACTCGGTCTACACGATTCTCGGCTACTCGCAGAGCAGTGCTATCGCCAGCGTGGAGAAGGCGAACCTGATCAATGGGGGTTGGGACGAGCTAGATCCGCGTGTGGGTTTCGTAATGCTGGCCAACCCGAACCGGCCCAACGGCGGTATCCTCTCGAGGTTCGCCGGCATCTCACTCTTCGGGATCACCTTCAACGGCTCGACGCCCACGAACTCTAATCCGCTCAACCCGCTTACCACGTATGACATCACCCGGCAGTACGACGGCATCTCGGACTTCCCAGCCAACCCGTTCAACCTGCTTGCCGTTCTCAACGCCGTTCTGGGCGTGGCCTTCCTACACTCCGGTTACAACACCGCCACGGAGGCGCCGCTACGGCAGGGGCAGTACCAGGACACCACCTACTACATGATTCCGACGCCGACTTTGCCCCTGCTCATGCCGCTGAAGATCGTTCCCTTCATCGGCCCGCTTGTGGCGACGGCTCTGGACCCGTTCCTCCGGGTGCTGGTGGAAGCCGCGTACGTCCGGACGGCGAGTCCCGGCGTGCCCAATCCGCCGTTCTACTTCCACCCGCTCCAGACACTGATGAACCTGGTGGCGGCTATACCGGTCGCGATCGACAACGTGCTGTCCTATCTTGCGGGTAATCCTGACTATCGGCCGTTGGGTACATTGAGCGCATTGGTCAACCCGTACGGCCCCGGCGGGCCTCTGGTTGACACCGGCCAGATCGATCCCATCGGGCCGGAAGGCCCTGATCCTTGGCCCGCCTCCCCAACTCTGCTGGCAGCCACCCTCTCCGGCTCAGTTGAGGCGGAGGCCGACGCACCGCTCGCCGCCCCGATGTCGATGGCGCTGTTCTCGGTCGGGCCCGAACCGTCAACCGAGCAGACCGGCCCGACGGCGACTACCGAACCGACACCGTCGGTGACCACCGAACCGACGTCCACTGTGACGACCGAACCGGCCCCCTCTGTGACGACTGACCCGACGCCCTCGGCGACAACGGATCCCACGCCGTCGGCGACGACAAACCCTTCGGCCTCGGCGACGACGGAGCCGGCGACCTCGAGCAGTTCGGGCTCGACCAGCACCGGTTCGACGAGCACGAGTACCTCGACCGGCTCGACCAGCACCGGTTCCACGGGCACGAGTACCTCGACCGGCTCGACCAGCACCGGTTCCACGGGCACGAGTACCTCGACCGGCTCGACCAGCACCGGTTCGACGGGCACGAGTACCTCGACCGGCTCGACGGGCACCAACAGCACAGGGTCGTCGACCTCGGGTAGCTCCACGACTTCCGGTAGCTCCACGACCTCGTCGGGGTCCACGACGTCAGGCGGCTCGACCAGTTCCGGCTCGACTTCTTCAGGCTCCACGTCATCGGGCTCGACGTCGGGCAGCTCGGGATCGTCCTCCGGCTCGACCTCGGGTGGTTCCTCCGGCTCGACCTCCGGCTCGACCTCGGGTGGTTCCTCCGGCTCGACCTCGGGTGGTTCCTCGGGTGGTTCATCCGGCGGTTCGTCGGGTGGCTCGTCCGGCGGTTCGTCGGGTGGCTCGTCCGGCGGTTCGTCGGGTGGCTCGTCCGGCGGTTCGAGCGGCTCCGCAGCAGCCTGAGACCGGCTACTTCTTCGGGGCGGCCCTCTTGGCCGGAGCCTTGCGCGCGGTCGCCTTCTTTGCGGGTGCTTTTTTGGCCGGGGCCTTGTGCGCGGTCACCTGCTTCGCGGCGGCCTGACCGTCGGCCGACCCGTCCGAGGATTCTGAACGCCGCTTGCGCACACTGGCCTCGAGTTTGGCCAGGAGGTCGGAGACGTCCTCGGTCTCGTCGAGTTGGGCGGGCTGGTCCTCGGTACTGAACGCCTCGCCGCCCTGCAGCTTTGCCTCGACCAGCTCCTTGAGCTGTTCCTGGTAGGTGTCGGTGAACTGCTCGGGATGGAAGTCGTCGGCCATCGACTCGACCACCTGGCCGGCCATCTTCAGTTCGGCCGGCTTGATCTCCACCTCCTGGTCGAGCCCCGGGAAGTCGGGGTCGCGAATCTCGTCGGGCCACAACAGCGTGTGCACCACCATGACGTCGCGCTTGGAGAAGTCCTTCACTCGCAGCGCGGCCAGGCGCGTCTTGTTCCGCAGCGCGAAGTGCACGATCGCGACCCGATCGGTCTCGGCGAGCGTCTTCGCAAGCAGCACATACGATTTCGATGACTTCGAGTCGGGCTCCAGGAAATAGCTACGGTCGTACATCAGCGGATCGATCTCGCTGGCGGGTACGAACTCCAGCACCTCGATCTCGCGGCTGCGCTCCTCGGGCAGCGTTGCGATGTCCTCGTCGGTGATCACCACGGTCTGGCCGTCGTCGGATTCGTACGCCTTGGCGATGTCGCGATACTCCACGACCTCACCGCACACCTCACAGATGCGCTTGTAGCGGATCCGGCCGTTGTCCTTGGCGTGCACCTGGTGGAACTTCAGGTCGTGGTCTTCGGTGGCGCTATACACCTTGACGGGAACGTTCACCAGACCGAACGCGATCGAGCCTTTCCAAATGGAACGCATCAGTCCAGTATGCCCAGCGCGCGGACCGATATCCCGTCTCTCTCAGTTCGCGAAGGGCAGCACGGCCGGCGGCGTGGGTCCCAACGGAAGGTTCTGCGGTTGGTGGAGCGGCACCGGGCCGAGGGGAAGGACCATGGGAAAGTTGAGCGGAAGGACCGTGGGCGGGACGTTGGGATTCGCGCCCGGAAAGGCGCCGGGAATGCCACCCAGCGCCTCCAGTGCGCCGCCTACCGCAGCCTCCCCCGGTTGAGGCGCGCATTCGCCCGGATCAGCCACCTGGCCCGAGGTGCAGCCGGGAACCAGGTCCTGCGGATCGGCCGAAGCTGTGGGCGCTGCAGCCACAGCGGTGAGTACCAGGGCGCCGACAGCGAGTCGGATCATTGGCCCAGGCTAGCAGCGGGTAATACGTTGGGATGGTGAACGACGTGTGGCCCCCGGGTGCGACGACGGGCCCCCGCGTTCGACTGACCAACGCCGACAAGGTGCTGTATCCGGCCACCGGTACCACCAAGGCCGACATCTTCGGCTACTACACCACCATCGCCGACGTGATGCTTCCGCACATCGCCGGCCGGCCGGTCACCCGCAAGCGGTGGCCCAACGGTGTCGACCAGCCCGCGTTCTTCGAAAAGCAGTTGGCCAGTTCGGCCCCCGACTGGCTCGACCGGGCCACCGTCGAGCACCGATCGGGTCGCACGACCTATCCGATCATCAATAGCACGACCGGCCTGGCCTGGATCGCCCAGCAGGCCGCGCTGGAAGTGCATGTGCCGCAATGGCGATTCACGGCGGCCGGAAAGCCCGGTCCGGCAACGCGATTGGTATTCGACCTCGATCCGGGCGAGGGCGTGACAATGCCGCAGCTGTGCGAGGTGGCCAGTGCGGTGCGCGACCTGATGGACGACATCGGCCTGGTGGTGTACCCACTCACCAGTGGTAGCAAGGGTCTGCATCTCTACGCGCCACTCGGCGATCCAGTCCGCAGCAAGAGTGCCGTGGTGTTGGCCCGGCGGGTGGCTCAGCAGTTAGAGCAATCCATGCCCAAACTGGTGACCGCCACGATGACCAAGAGCCTGCGCGCGGGCAAGGTCTTCCTGGACTGGAGTCAGAACAACGGGTCCAAGACCACGATCGCGCCGTACTCGCTGCGCGGACGGGAGCGTCCGACGGTCGCCGCGCCCCGGACCTGGGACGAGATCGGTGATCCCGGGCTGCGGCACCTGGAGTACGACGAGGTGCTGGCCCGGGTTGCCGAACACGGTGACCTGCTGGCCGGCCTGGACGGGGAGGGACCGCATGAAGACCGGTTGACCACCTACCGCAGCATGCGTGACGCGGGCAGGACACCCGAGCCGGTGCCGAAAGCGGCGGCTCCGGTCGGCGGCAACAACCGTTTCGTCATCCAGGAACACCACGCCCGTCGCCTGCACTACGACTTCCGGCTGGAACGCGACGGCGTGCTGGTCTCGTGGGCGGTGCCCAAGAACCTGCCCGACACCCCGGCGGTCAATCATCTGGCCGTGCACACCGAGGATCACCCGCTGGAGTACGCCACCTTCGAGGGCACCATCCCGAGGGGGGAGTACGGCGGCGGCAAGGTCGTCATCTGGGACTCGGGCACCTATGAGGCCGAGAAGTTCCGCGACTCGGGCGACGAGGGCGGCGAGGTGATCGTCGACCTGCACGGCCAGAAGATCTCCGGGCGCTACGCGCTGATTCAAACCAATGGCGATCAGTGGCTGGCGCACCGGATGAAGGAGCAGCCCGCCCCGAGCCTTCCCGACTTCTCCCCGATGCTGGCCACACTCGGTTCGGCGGACAAGCTGACCGCAGCGCAGTACGCGTTCGAGGGCAAGTTCGACGGCTACCGGTTGCTGCTTGAGGTCGACCACGGGACGCTTCGCCTGCACTCCCGCAGTGGGCGGGACATGACCAGGGACTACCCGCAACTGCAGTCGCTGGCGGCCGATCTGGCCGAACACGCGGTGATCCTCGACGGCGAGGTCGTCGCGCTTGACGGTGACGGCGTGCCGAACTTCGGTGAGATGCAGAACCGGTCTCGCGCCAGCCGAATCGAGTTCTGGGCCTTCGACATTCTCGTGCTGGACGGACGCTCGCTGCTGCGGGCGAAGTACCGGGATCGCCGCCGCGTGCTGGAAACCTTCGCCGAGGGAACCGATCTCATCGTGCCCCCACTGCTTCCCGGGGACGGCCCGGAGGCGCTGGAGTACTCCCGCAAGAAGAAGTGGGAGGGTGTGGTCGCCAAGAGGTGGGACTCCACCTACCAGCCCGGCCGCCGCTCGGCGGCTTGGATCAAGGACAAGAACTGGAACACCCAGGAAGTCGTGATCGGCGGCTGGCGTACCGGCGACGGCGGACGCTCCAGCGGGATCGGTGCGCTGCTGGTCGGGATTCCCGCCGAGGCCGGTCTGCGGTTCGCCGGCCGGGTGGGCACCGGCTTCTCGGAGAAGGATCTCGCCCGGCTGAAAGATCTGCTCGCGCCGCTGCGCACCGACGAATCGCCCTTCGAAACAAGGCTTTCCGGCCCCGATGCCAAGGGTGTCAGCTATGTGCGCCCCGAGCTGGTCGGTGAGGTGCGCTACAGCGAGTGGACCTCCGACGGCAGGTTGCGCCACCCGAGTTGGCGGGGGCTGCGGCCGGACAAGCAACCCGCGGACGTGGTGCGCGAGGTGCCGGTCTAGGGCATCGACAGCGCCCTGGCGATCGCCATCGCCTCCTGTAGTCCACGGGTCGCCAGTTCGTCGGCGAGTTCGTTGTCGGCGATCCCGGAGTGCCCCTTCACCCAGAACCACTGGACCTGGTGGCGCGCGCAGGCGAGCCGTAGGCGCTGCCACAGGTCGACGTTCTTGACCGGTTGCTTCGCGGCTGTCAGCCAGCCGTTGCGTTCCCAGCCGACGACCCACTTGGTGATGCCGCTGCGGACATAGGTGCTGTCGGTATACAGATGCACCGACACCGGCCGGGTCAGCGCTTCCAGCGCCATGATCGGTGCGGTCAACTCCATCCGATTGTTGCTGGTGGTTTCCGCCTCACCGCCGCACATCTCGCGGACGTGCTCGCGGTGGCGCAGCACCGCGCCCCAGCCGCCGGGCCCGGGATTGGGCCGGCACCCGCCGTCGGTGTGGATGACCACCGGGGCCGCACTGGAGTCAGGCATGGGGCGAGGATATTCACTGCGGAGGCGGGCGCGCGGGGCGACACGCGTCAGCGGCGGACGGGCGGCGAGATCAGCGCCGTCCGGACCGACATGTCGAATTCGCGATGGTGCAGCGTGGTGATCCGGCGGCCCGGTTGCACCGCGTCTTTGACCGGCGTGGTGTGTTCGCCGAGGAATGTGGCCGTGGCGTCGATGTCGGCGACGACGTAGGTGATGCCCCAGAGGTTGGATGGGCCCTCGGCCCTCGTGGTCGGTGAGCCGACCACCTCGATGATGACCTCTCCGAGGCGGAAGAACACCTGGCGGATGGGCTGTCCGCCGAGCTCGCCGTCGCGTTCCCTGCGCGGCTGCACCCCGATGGCCGCCAGCGACTTCACCGTCCGGCCGAGGTCGGGTGACAGCAGCACGAGGTGGTCGATCGCGATGACGCCGTTGGGGTGCGCCCCCGGCGTGGCGGGGTCGCCGTGCCATGCCGCGGTCGGGATGCCGTCGAGGTCGCCTGCCCAACCGTCCGGCAGGCCGCGCAAGGCCCACGACACGATCCCGGTTCCGCGCTCACGTCCGAGGAGGCGGATGCCGACGCCGCCGACGCGGCAGACCGCATCGGCGTCGACATCGAATCCGGCCTGGCTCCAGGCCTCAGCGGTATCGGCAACCTGAAGCTCACCGACGGTGATGCTCACGGGAGAAGTGTGCATTCCGCTCAGGCGGCTTCGTCACCCTGGTCGCCGATGAGTTTCTCCGGATGGTGAAAGTCGTTGGTGCCGGCGGACAGCAGGGGCAGCTGTGGTGGTGGGATCCACTGGGTGTCGCCGGTGGGCAGCTTTCGGGTGGTCCAGCCCTGGTCGAGCAGCTTGTGGTGCGGCGCGCAGGCGAAGGTCAGTGTGTCGATGTTGATCAGACCGCCCCCGGCCCAGTCCTCGACGTGGTGAACCTCGCACAGATGGCCGGGTGCCGTACAGCCCGGCGCGGTGCAGCCGCGGTCCTTGGAATGATGTGTAGATGGTGCGCTAGCGAGATGGCGATAGGCGTCGCCGTACCCTCTGTCATAGGGCCAGTGATCACCGGTTACGGCCCGTTGACGTACTGCGACAAACACAACGCTCTTGCCGCTCGGCTGCCGGCACTGCAGTTGATAAGCGCAGTCTGGTCCGGTGCGGCGCCCCGGATGTGGGGCGGGCGGTTCGGAATGCCGCAGTTGTTCATGTAGGGATTCCACGGGGTAACGCCGTTGTAGCAGGGGGCGGACGGCGCCGGACTGGGGTCGGCTGATGCCACCGGGGCCACGGAGAGGATGGAGGCCACCAGCGCGGCGAGGATCACTGGGGTCGAACAGCACCGACCATCCCGCCCCATAGCTGGAAGATATGCGCGATCAGGCGATCAACGTAAGTTGCGTGGGTCCTAGAACTGAGCGACGAAAGTCCTCTGTCTGATAACGATCACCGCACCGCAGCCGCGCCCGGCCAGCACAGAACACCCCTGGTCGGTCGGTGGCCAATAAAACGTGGCATCACACACCCGGCAGGTCCAGCCCATATGGCTGCCCCGGCATGCAACATGATTCGCTGATCCGCTGTGGCGATGCGCTTGGCGCGGCCGAGGTAGAGAGGGCGGCCATCGACGCCGTCGAACAGGCTCAGGTAGTGGTAGGCGTGGCCGGCCATCCGGATCAGATCCGCGATGGGCAGCAGGATGCCGCCCGCGGTGACGGCGTGCCCGGTCCGCTCCTGGAGTTGTTGAACGGTGGCGACGACCGTGACGGGCAGGCCGCGGTGGGTGCCCAACTCGGGGTTGCCGGGCTGGGAACGCACCAGCGCCAACAAGCCGTCGTGTTGACGCTGCTCGGGCGTTCGGAAGTCACGCTCGGCGGTCTCGTCGGTGGGATCACCCTTCACGCAGGGGCTTTCATCGTCGCGGTTGCACATCCCCGGTGCCGCGAACTTCGCCAGCCAGGCGTCGATCATGGACCGCAACTCGGGCGTGGCGACCAGCTTGCCGGTACTCATGCCGTCGGGCCGTTGACCACCGGACCAGGCGAATCCGCGCTTGCGGGCGCGATCCTCGTCGGAGAACCGCCCGTCCGGGTTGAGGGTGAGGGCCAACCGGTCGGCGACCTTCTCCAGCTGATCCGGCCGCAGATTCTCGGCGTGCCCGGCCAGCGCACGTTCGGCGTTCGCGATCTCGTCCGGCGTGATGTGGCCGGGCAGGTCGCGGATGAACTTCTGGATCACCCTGAGGTGTTCGGCGTCGAGCCGGCCGGCGTCCCACGCTTCGGCGGAGGCCGGCAGCAGCGGAGGCAGCACCTCACCGGTCCGGCTGGTCCGCGGTGTCAACTGCTCGGCGTCGCGGACGCGGCGGCGAGCTTCGGCGCGACTGATCCGTAGGACATCGGCCAGGGCGACGGGTACAGGCGGGCACCCCCCACATGCCCCAGGCGGGCGATGTGGTCGTGCGACACCGCTATGAGGCGCCGTTGCGCGGTTTCCAGCCGCTCGAGCACCCGGTAGCGGCGTACCGGGTCGGGGACATCCGAGTCGACGGCGGCCAGCGCCTCGAGCGCGGCGTCGAGGCCGTCGAGGCGTTAATCGAACCCATGTTCGGATGATATGTCGACTTGCCCGCAAGATCGACCCGCCGAACGTGCCCCGTGGATAACGGGGCGGCTGTGGAAAGCCGCCTCGGCGCTCGCCGGGCCGACACCCCCCGCGTAGCCGACTAACTCCGCAGGATCGGCCGCAGCGAGTCCAGCACGGCCGGGTCCTCGATGGTCGACGGCAGCGGCTCGTCCTTGCCGTGCGCGATGCCCCGCATCGTCTTGCGCAGGATCTTGCCGGACCGGGTCTTCGGCAGCGCGGGCACCACGTCCACCAGCCGGAAGCAGGCCACCGCGCCGATCTCGTCGCGCACCGCCGCCACCAGTTCGTCGGCCAGACCGTCGGCGGATGCACCCGCCTTCAGCACCACGAAGCCGCGCGGCACCTGTCCCTTGATCTCGTCGGCCACCCCGATCACCGCGCACTCCGCCACCGCGGGATGGGCCGCCAGCACCGCCTCGATGGATCCGGTCGAAAGTCGATGTCCCGCAACGTTGATCACGTCGTCGATGCGGCCCATCACGAACAGATAGCCATCGGAATCGATGTACCCGCCGTCGCCGGTGAGGTAATAACCGGGATGCTCGCACAGGTACGACGCCTCGAACCGGGCGTCGTCGCCCCACAGCGTCGGGAGCGTCCCGGGGGGCAGTGGCAGGCCGATGCAGATCGCGCCCTCCTCGCCGGGCGCGCACTTGGTGCCGTCGACGTGCAGGATCTGCACGTCGTAGCCCGGCATCGGCACGGTGGGTGAGCCGGCCTTGAGCGGGAGTTGTTCGACACCAACGGGATTGGCGGCGATGGCCCAACCGGTCTCGGTCTGCCACCAATGGTCGACGACGGGGATGCCGAGTTTTTCGGACGCCCACGCGTAGGTGTCGGGGTCAAGCCGCTCGCCGGCCTGGAACAGATACTTCAGCGACGACAGGTCGTAGCGGGAGATGTGCGAGCCGTCCGGGTCCTCCTTGCGGATCGCGCGGATCGCGGTCGGTGCGGTGAACAACGCCTTCACACCGTAGTCGGAGGCCACCCGCCAGAATGCGCCGGGATCCGGTGTGCCGATGGGCTTTCCCTCGTAAAGCACCGTCGTCGCGCCGGCCAGCAGCGGGCCGTAGACGATGTAGGAGTGCCCGACGACCCAGCCCACATCGGAGGCGGCCCAGAACACATCGCCGGGGTCGATGTCGTAGATGTTGCGCATGCTCCACAGCAGCGCGACGGCGTGCCCGCCGTTGTCCCGCACGATGCCCTTGGGCTTGCCGGTGGTGCCCGAGGTGTAGAGCACGTAGAGCGGATCGGTGGCCGCGACGGGAACGGGGTCGACCGGTGCGGCATCGGCCATCACCTCGGCCCAGTCCAGGTCCCGGCCGGCGACGAGTTCGCACGGATGGCGGTCACGCTGGACGAGCACGCAGGCGCCGGGCTGATGCGAGGCCAGTTCCAGCGCGTGGTCGAGCATCGGCTTGTACTGCACGACGCGGGACGGTTCGATTCCGCACGAGGCCGAGACGATCACCGCCGGCTGCGCGTCGTCGATCCGGGTGGCCAGCTCGTGGGCGGCGAACCCGCCGAACACCACCGAGTGCACCGCGCCCAGCCGGGCGCAGGCCAGCATCGCGATCACCGCCTCCGGGATCATCGGCATGTACACCACGACGCGGTCGCCCCTACCGACGCCGAGGCCGCGCAGCACGCCGGCGAAACGCGCTGTCTGGTCCAGCAATTCGCGATAGGTGTAGCTTTGCGCGGTGCCGGTCACCGGGGAGTCGTAGATCAGCGCCGGCTGATCGCCGCGACCGGCGGCCACGTGGCGGTCCAGCGCGTTGGCGCAGGTGTTCAGTTCGCCGTCGGGAAACCAGCGGTAGAAGGGCGGGGTGCTGTCGTCGAGCACCTGCCGCGGGTCACGCGTCCACGACACCGCTTGTGCCGCGTCGGCCCAGAATGTGGTCGGATCGGCGACGCTGGCGTCGAACAACCCGCGATATCCGCCCATACCGGCTCCCTCCCGTCATCGGGTGGTAGCACGGTAGCGCGGATCGGTCGGCGGCGTCTCAGGCCAGGGCGGCGAGGTTGGTCACCGAACGCCGGACGTCGGACTCAAGGATGCGGGCCACGAACCGGCCGATCGGTCCGTTCAGCAGCCCGCCGGACAGATCCGCCAGCAGATGGAAGCAGCTGCCGGGGTGATCGGCCACCACTTTCATGGTGATGCCGATCTTGATGCCCGGCCGGCCGGTGCCGGTCAGTTCGATCGCGTGCGGCTCGTCGTATCCGGTTACGCACCAGTGGATGATGTTGCGGAAGCCCTTGACCTTGATCAGCGACGACACGCAGGTCCCGGTGTCGACGCGGGCCGGCACCGGACCGCGCCAGCCGCCGAAGATGGTCATCCACTGCTCGAACCGCTGCAGGTCGGATGCCAGCCGCCAGGCCCGCTCCGGTGACACCTCGGAGGGAACGGAGACGTCGAGCGTGGCCACGGGCGGCCTATACCCGGAGCCGCCCCACCGCTAACGTGCAGCGCATGTCAGCTGTCGAATTCGAAGAACTCGAAGACGGAATCGCCGCGGTCACCCTGAACCGGCCGGACCTGCTCAACGCCATCGACGGGGCGCTGCTGGACGGGATCGACGACGCGCTGGACAAGCTCAGCAGTTGGCGCTATCGGGTGGCGATCCTGACCGGGGCGGGCCGCGGGTTCTGCGCGGGGGCCGATCTGAGCGGCACCGGGAAGCCGTGGAGCGCCCCGGCCGGGGCCCCCTTCAAGACCACCTACGATTCGCAGGTCCGGCTGGCCGACCAGATGACCCGGCTGTACGAGCTGCCGGTCCCGGTGGTGGCTGCGGTCAACGGGGTGGCGGTCGGCGGCGGGCTGGCGTATGCGCTGCACTGCGATGTCCGAATCGCCGCCGAGACCGCCCGGTTCGGCTCGGTGTTCATCAAGGCGGGCTTCTCGTCGATGGACATGGGCACCAGCTACCTGCTGCCCAAGATCGTCGGCGCCGGGGTGGCGCGCGAGCTCATGCTCACCGGACGGATCATCGATGCGCAGGAGGCCTACCGCATCGGCCTCGTCCATCAGGTGGTGCCGCAGCAGCACCTGATGGACGCGGCCCTGGAGATGGGCCGAACCATCGCCGCCAACAACGCGTACGGCGTCTGGCAGACCAAGACGGGGCTCAACGCCGCCCTCGACGCGCCGAGCCTGCGCCACGCCAAGGAGATCGAGAACCGCACGCAGGTGTTGACCGGGTTCACCAACAACCCGCGCGAAGCCGCCATGGCGCACCGCGAGAAGCGCGCCCCGAGGTGGGACCCGCTGTAGGGGTCGCGGCGCGAGCGTGCGTGTCCGCGTGCTGGCGCGCCACAGGACAAGACAGTTCGCGCACGCTCGCGGGCCGGGCTACACCTTGGCGATGACGTTCTCGGCGAACCACTCCAGGTTGCGGATCTTCGCGTCCAGCGGCTCGGTGTCCGGGCCGACGATGTAGGGAATCCGGAAGCCGACGATCACGTCGGTCACGCCCTTGTCCTCCAACCGCTTCACCCCGTCGACGGTGAAGCCGTCCACCGAGATCACGTGGATCTGGAAGGGCTTGTCCAACGTGGCCTCCTCCTCGCGGTAGCGATTCAGCTTGGCCAGCAGCTCGTCGAGGTCCTCGTTGCCGCCGCCGTGCATCCAGCCGTCGTTGCGCGCCGCCCGGCGCAGCGCGGCGTCCGCATGCCCGCCGATCAGGATCGGCAGCGGCTCGGTGGGCGCCGGCGTCATCTTGGTCTTCGGGATGTCGTAGAACTCGCCGTGGTACTCGAAGTAGTCCCCGGTGGTCAGCCCGCGGATGATGTCGATGCACTCGTCCATGCGCTTGCCGCGCTTGGCGAACGGAACGCCCATCAACTCGTAGTCCTCCGGCCAGGGGCTGGTTCCGACCCCGAGCCCGACCCGGTTGCCGATTAACGCGGCCAGCGAGCCGGCCTGCTTGGCCACCAGGGCGGGTGGCCGGATGGGCAGCTTGAGCACGAAGAAGTTGAAGTGCAGCGTCGTGGTCACCGCTCCGAGCGCCGCGGTGATCACGAACGTCTCGATGAACGACTTGCCCTCCAGGAACTCGCGGTTGCCATCCGGGGTGTACGGATACTTGGAGTCGGACTCGAAGGGGTAGGCCACGCTGTCCGGGATCGTCATCGCGTGATAGCCGGCCGCCTCGGCCGCTTTGGCCAACGGGATGTAGAAGCTCGGATCGGTCATGGCTTCGGCATAGGTGAATCGCACGCACCGATACTAGAACGTGTTCTAGTCGGCCGTTCCCGCGGTTGGTTGCCAACCTGGGGCAACGAACCCACCAGGTAAGGAACACGTCACGGTTGGAGTCGGGGGTACTACTCCCCGGGTTCTTCGCCGGGCTTCTCCGAGGACGGCGCGGTCAGCGGGATGTCGCTCCAGGTGGCCTTGGCCCCTGAGTCGCCGATCCGATACACCTGAACCACGGTCGCGGCGCCGACCACCACGGCCAGCACCGCGACCAGAGCCGTCAGTACCGTGGACACCGATTTGCCGCGTGAGCTGCGCAGGTGCAGCACGGCCAGCAGGACGGCGACCAGCAGCAGGCCCGCCGAGAAGTAGATCATCGTGTCGCCCAGTTCGGTGTGGGTGTGGAGCAGCGCCGAGCGCTCCACCCGGTGTTCCAGCCACTCCCCGGCCTCGGTGGTCAGCGGCGTCAGCACGGCCACGGCGAGGGACAGGGCCAGCACCAGCCACACCAGGCGCTGGCGGGCCGCCGGCCACACCGCGCACAGGATCGCCAGGACCGCGGTCAGTGGCGCCAGCACCACGATGAAATGCACGAAGAGCACATGGGCGGGAAGCCCGTTGAAAGTCGACACGCGGCGGATACTACAGCCGGTAGGGGGATCATGAGAGCCGTGAAAGACGTGACGCGCTGGGCGCTTCTGGCCGTGACATTCACGGCGCTGGTGGCCGGGGGCGTCGCATGGCTGGTGGATGCCCGCGCGGTGGCGGACGGCTGTTGGATCGCCGGCACGGTCGCGGCGCTGATCCCCGCGCTGTGGTGGGTGGTCGCGGCGCTGGGCGCGGGCCGCCTCGGGGTCGACGTCCTGGCGGTGTTGTCCCTGGCCGGCGCGCTGGCGGTCGGGGAGTACCTCGCGGGCGCGCTGATCGGCGTCATGCTGGCCACCGGCCAGGCCCTCGACGCCGCCGCGGAACGCCGCGCGACCAAGGACCTGCGCGCCCTGCTCGACCGGGTGCCGCACACGGCCCGGCGGCGCACCGCCGATGGCATCGAGGTGGTCGAGCTGGAGGCGGTCCGGGTCGACGACGTGCTCGTCGTTGGGCCCGGGGAGGTGCTGCCGGTCGACGGACTGGTGCTGTCCGAGGCGGCGGTGCTGGATGAGTCCGCCCTCACCGGCGAGTCGGTGCACGTTCGGCTGAAGCGGGGGGAGCCGCTGCGCAGTGGCGGGGTGAACGCCGGCGACAGCCTCGAGATGCGGGCTTCGGCCACCGCGGCCGACAGCACCTATGCGGGCATCGTCGCGCTGGCCCGCCAGGCCGCGGCCGAGACCGCCCCGGTGGTGCGCCTGGCCGACCGCATCGCGGCCTGGTTCGTGCCCGTCGCGCTCGCCGTCGCGGGTCTAGCCTGGCTGCTCAGCCGCACGGCCGAGCGCGCGGTCGCGGTCCTGGTGGTGGCTACCCCCTGTCCGCTGCTGCTGGCCGCGCCGGTCGCGATCGTGTCGGGCCTGTCCCGCACGTCGCGGATCGGGGTTCTGGTCCGTGGCGGTGGTGCGCTGGAAACCCTGGGCCGGGCAAGCACTCTGGTGCTGGACAAGACCGGCACGCTGACTTCGGGCCGTCCCCGCGGCACCGACATCGCGGTCGCGCCGGGCTGGACCGTCGACCGTGTCCTCGGGCTCGCCGCGTCGGCCGACCAGCTTTCCCCGCACATCCTGGCCACCGCCATCGTCGACGAGGCCCGCGTGCGCGGGCTGGCGTTGACCGTTCCGGCCGCCGCCAGCGAGGAGGCCGGCACCGGCGTGACGGCCGTGGTGGACGGGCGCCGCGTCGCGGTCGGGAACCTGCCGCTCGACGACGACCTGCCGGACTGGGCGGCTGCGGTGCTGTCGCGGGCGTCATTCGACGGTGCGGTGGTGGCCTGGGTTCGGGTGGACGACGAGCTCGTCGGCGCGATCCTGCTGACCGACCCGCTGCGCCCGGACGCGCCCCGCACCCTGCGCCGGCTGCGCGCGGCCGGGATGACCCGGCTGGTGATGCTCACCGGCGACCGTCCCGCCCCGGCCCAGCAGATCGGCACCGTCCTCGGGCTCGACGAGGTCGCCGCCCAGCAGACCCCGGCCGACAAGGTCGCCCGCGTCCGGGCCGAGCGGGAGAAGTCGGTCACGGCGATGGTCGGCGACGGCGTCAACGACGCTCCCGCGCTGGCCGCCGCCGACGTCGGGATCGCGATGGGGGCGCGCGGCTCGACCGCGAGTTCGGAGGCCGCCGACATCGTGCTCACCGCGGATCGGCTCGACCGGCTGGCCGATGCCAAGCTGATCGCCAGGCGCTCCCGCCGAATCGCGGTGCAGAGCGCGGGCGTCGGGATGGGACTGTCGTTGGCGGCCATGGGTTTTGCGGCGTTCGGCTGGCTGCCGCCCGCGCTGGGCGCGCTGCTGCAGGAGGGCATCGACCTCGCGGTCATCCTCAACGCCCTGCGCGCCTTGCGCGGGGACCACACCGGGCCGCCGCCGCTGAGCCGCGACGCCGAGAAGCTGGTGCGGCAGTTCTCCGACGAGCACGACCGGATGCGCGACGACCTGTCGGTGCTCCGCGACACCGCGCATCAGGTTGCGGCGGGTGACCTCGACGCCGCCCTGGTGTCCCTTCGTGCCGCCGACGCCTTCCTGCAGGACACCCTGCTGCCCCACGAGGACGCCGAGGACAGTGCGCTGTACCCAGAGTTGGCCCGCCCCTTGGGCAGTGCGGAGGCCACCGCGACGATGAGCCGCATGCACGCCGAGATCCACCGGCTGGCCCAGCGCCTGCACAGCCACCGGGAACTGGCCGACGAGTCCGGTTCCGTGCGTGCCGACCAGGCCGATGACCTGCTCGCCTGCCTGTACGGGCTGTACGCCCTGCTGTGTCTGCACTTCGTGCAGGAGGAGGAGAACTTCTTCGTGCTGGCGCCCACCTTCCTCAACCCGGCCGAGACGCCGTGACCGACCGCGGCTGGCTGACCCGCAACGTCCGGGTCCTCTCCGCGGTGTCCTTCCTGCAGGACGCGGCGAGCGAACTGCTGTACCCGCTGTTGCCTATCTATTTGACCGCGGTGCTGGGCGCGCCGCCGTCGGTGGTGGGGGCCATCGAGGGCGCGGCCGAGGGTGCGGCGTCCATCACCAAGGTCGCGGTCGGCCCGCTGGGGGACCGGTTCGCCAAACGCCCGTTGATCGCCACCGGGTACGGGATGGCCGCGCTGGGGAAGGCGATCATCGCGGTCGCGGGCGCCTGGCCCGGGGTGCTGGCGGGGCGGGTGGTGGACCGGCTCGGTAAGGGCGTCCGCGGCGCACCGCGGGACGCGTTGCTGGTCGAGGGGGTCGATGCGGCGGCGCGCGGCCGGGTGTTCGGGTTCCACCGGGCCATGGACACCCTCGGCGCGGTGGTGGGCCCGCTGCTCGGGCTGGCCGGCTACGAACTGCTGGATCACCGGATACCGCCGCTGCTCTATATCGCGATCGTGCCCGCGGTGCTGTCGGTGCTGCTGGTCGCGCTGGTGCGGGAGAACCGGCGGGTGGGCCCGCGCCCCGAGCGCCAGCCGGTGCTGGCCGGCCTGCGGGACCTCCCGCGCCGTTACTGGCGGGTGACGGCCGTCGTGGTGGGCTTCGGGGTGGTCAACTTCCCGGATGCGCTGTTGCTGTTGCGGCTCAACGAGATCGGGTTCGGTGTCGTCGGCGTGATCCTGGCCTATGTCGGCTACAACCTGGTGTACGCCGTGGGCAGCTTCCCCGCCGGCGTGCTGGCCGACCGGCTGCCGCGGCCCGCGGTGTTCGGTTTCGGACTGGTGTTCTTCGCCGTCGGCTACATCGGCCTGGGGCTGACCACCAACACCGTGGCCGCCTGTGTGCTGATCGCGATGTACGGCCTGTTCACCGCGTTCACCGACGGGGTCGGCAAGGCGTGGGTCTCCTCGCTGGTCGGCGCGGACCGGCAGGCCAGCGCGCAGGGCGTGTTCCAGGGCGCCAGCGGGCTCGCGGTGCTGGCGGCGGGCCTGTGGGCCGGGTTGCTGTGGGGGGCCGACGGCCGGTTGCCGCTGCTGATATCGGGTGTCGTGGGTGGGTTGTTCGCGATTGCGCTGCTCATCCCGTGGGTGGTGCGGCGGGCCGGGTAGGCCTCGATAGGCTGCCGACCATGCGGCGCATCCACGTCATCGGCATCGGCGCCGGTGATCCGGACTACGTGACGGCTCAGGCGGTGCGCGCGCTCAACGACACCGACGTGTTCTTCGCGATGGACAAGGGCGAGGCCAAGAGCGATCTGGTCGAGCTGCGCCGGGCGATCTGCCGCCGCTTCATCAGCGGGTCCGACTACCGGTTCGTCGAGTTGCCGGATCCCAAACGCGCCTCCGACACCGAATACCGGGAGGCGGTGGCGGACTGGCATGTGGCGCGAGCGATGTTGTGGGCCAAGGCGATCGACGCCGAGCTCGGCCCCGACGGTGTCGGCGCCTTCCTGGCCTGGGGTGACCCGTCGCTCTATGACAGCACGTTGCGCATCCTCGACGAAGTGGTCGGACACGTCGAGCTGACCTACGACGTGATCCCGGGCATCACCGCCGTGCAGGCGCTGACCGCCCGGCACCGGATCCCGCTCAACGACATCGGCGAGCCGGTGTTGATCACCACCGGACGGCAACTGCGGGCGAACCCGCTGCGCGGTTCGGCGGTGGTGATGCTCGACGGCGAGTGCTCGTTTGTCGGATGTCCACCGCAGACCAGGATCTGGTGGGGCGCCTACCTCGGCACGCCCGACGAGATCCTGCTCAGCGGCACGGTGGGCGAGGTGGGCGCACGCATCGTCGAGGTGCGCGCCGAGGCCCGCGCCCGGCACGGCTGGATCATGGATATCTACCTGCTGCGGGAACCGGCCTAGTAGCCGCTGCTCGCCGAACCCGAGTCCGACGAAGCGCCGCGGCCGTCGCCCGCCGTCGCCTTCGCCGGCTTGAGCGGCTTGGTGAGCGCGGACGCCAGGTCCCGAAGGGGTCGCGGGGCAACGGGTTTCGTTAACTTCGGCGGCGCTGGCCTGGTGACGGCCGCGCTCGACCTCGGGCCACGGCCGATCGGGTTGAGTGCGCCGAGTTTCGGCTTGGCCGTGGGCTGCTGCGCCCCGTCCGTGGTGGGGGATGCGCTCACCGCGGCGGAGACCGGTGGCGAGGCTGCGGGCTGTTCGTTGGTTGTGGGGCTCAGGGTGACGTCCGGGCCGCCAACGCCGTAGGGGCCCGGCCGTTGCGTACCGAGCGGCCGGGTGCCGGTCACGTCGGAAACCCCGTTGTCCACGCCGGTGGGAACGGCGACCGCCAGATTGGTGCCGAGCGCCACCGGGTTGGGGAAGTAGGTGAACTGGGCCTTAGTGGGTGTTCCCGGGCTGACGGTCCGGTTGTATCCGGCTTCGACGAGCACCCGGGTGACCGGATCGAGGGTGTCGGCCAGTACCGGCCCGACAACCGGCACCTGAGCAACCGGAGTGAGTAATGGCAGGGTTCGGGTGGGGATCAGGTAGTACGTTGTGTCGCCGTATTGGTCCTGGAGGATGGCGTCGCTCATGCCGACGCTGCCGTAGCCGCCGTGCAGGTACAGGATGCCCATGCCGGCATTGAGGTCGGCAACCACGTTCAGCGGGTTGGTGGGGAAGTCGGACCAACCGTCATACTGCCGGGAGATATCGACGGTCTGGTACTGGGTGTCGGTCGGCGTAGCGCCGCTGCCCGTCACGCCGAGTACCGGAACGTAGACGCCCTTGAAGCGCTCGAGGATGCCACCGTTGGGCCGGTTGGGATTGGCGATCAACACGAAGGACACCTCGGGGCCGGTGCCGGCCGGATACTGCGTGGCCAGGGCGCGCTTCTCCATCGTCGCGACGACGGCGCTCTGTGAGTAACCGAACACGACCAACGAGTCGTTCGGATCGGGCGCCGCCGAACCGATGTCACCGTTGTAGTCGCACGCCTTTCCCGTGATGCAGTTGTGGAGATTCTTCTGGCCGGCGGCGACCGAGTCGTCGAACTTCATGTCCTTGAAGCCCGTGTCGAACCGGAACTGCTCCGGGGTGATCACCGCCACCTTGTTGGTGACCGGCCCGGGAATCCCCGCTGAGTTGACCGAGGCCGGATCGATGTAGTTGACCACGGCCATCGTCGTGTACTGCTTGACGAAGTCGGTGGTGTCCGGCGGGGTCGACAGCGGATGCCCGGTGCCGCCCATGATCAGCGCCGTGGTCACGGCGAGGGTGAGCGCCGAGGTGATGGTCGCGGTGACGGCCGGCGTGAATGTCAGCAGAACCGCGGCGGCGATCGCCAGGACGGCGAAGCCGGCCGAACGGATGGCGTAACGCATGTGACCCCCCAGGGCTGATGTGGTGACAGACGGTGCGGCGGGCCCGTCGTGCCGTCCCCCACCCGCTGCACCTCATCCCATCTAACTCCCAACGGGTCCGATTAGCAAATTGCGCTCTGTTCTCGATTGGCTGCGGTGGTGGACGTCAATTAGCATTTCAGACAGCTTTGAGGGGCGCAGCGATCCTTTGCCGAGAATCGGCCAGCAACCACCTTCGGGCCACGCGGCCGTTCGGCTGCGGGAACCGGGCCGGCTGGAGAAGTCAGATTGCCGCGTTGGCCTCCGAAGCGTGGCAGGATCTGGCGCCATGGGATCGTTTCTGCTTCGCGCCGCCGTGACCGGGCTGGCCCTGTGGGTCGTCACGCTGATCGTCCCGGGCATCAACTTCGTCGGCGGTGACACCGGGCTGCAACGGGTCGGCATCGTGCTCGTCGTCGCGGTGATCTTCGGGTTGGTCAACGCGATCATCAAGCCGATCGTGCAGGTTCTCTCGATTCCGCTGTACATCCTGACGCTGGGCCTGATCCACGTCGTGATCAACGCACTGATGCTGTGGATCACCGCATGGATCACCGAGCACACCACGCACTGGGGTCTGCAGATCAGCCACTTCTGGTGGACCGCGATCTGGGCCGCGATCGTGCTGTCGATCGTGAGTTGGGCGTTCTCGTTGCCGTTCCGCAGCGCCGAGCGTGCCGTCGGCGGCTGAGTCAGCGCGGATACGCCGCCGCGGCCAGCCCGAGAATCTCCGCGCGGTCGGCCGCGAGTAGGAAGCCCCATCGGATGGCCGAGTCGAGCGCGATGGTGAACCGCTCGAGGTACTCCGGCTCGCCACCCGGGTAGAGCCGGGCGACGGTGGCGGCGTCGAACGGCTCACCGGACCCGAACAGGTGCGACAGCGCAGTCTCGCCCGAGCCGACGCCCGATGTCCGTGCCAGCGGCACGTCGACCCAGGGGGTGCGCACCCCGCCCGTCGCCAAGCCGTTGTCGTCGAGGAGGGGCAGGCCGTCCCGCAGGGCGATCGGTGGCGCGACGGGCGGTCCGTCACCCGTGCGAATCCAGTTGTCCAGGGCGGCGATCGCCGCCTGAAGCACGTAGTGGTGCTGGGGCGCGAAGTTGATGAAATGCGGAAGCTGTTGCCCCATCAGGTCATCGGTCGGGGCGTACGCGGCCACCAGGTCCGCCAGCGGGGCCCTTCCGCTGTCGATGTAGCTGACCCGGATGGTGTAGTTGTCGGCGTGTGCGGTGCCGGGAATCTCCCAGGCCCGCAGCCACTCGGTGTTCGGTTGCCGCGCCAGGTGGTAGCCGGGCCGCACGCCGCCGACGACATCGGTCTCGGTGAGCACAGTGAACAGCGGTACCCGCAGATCGGTGCGGAACCGGACCGCTTGTGGCACAGAGTCTTCCGGCGGCGCGAAGATCGACGCGCCGTCCAGCGCGGCCGCGGGCCCGAATCGGGAATGGATCAGGAAGCCGTCGTAGAGCCGCACCAGCGGGTCAACGGCGTTGACGTAGGTGGTCAGGAACATCGCCGACTGTGATTCACCCACCGCCACAATCCGTTCCGGCCTGGGCAGGCCGAGGGCTTCGAAGCGGTCGTGGACCAGCCGGCCGGCCTGGGTGAAGATGTCGTAGGAATAGGCGTCCTGCGGGTGGTTGAGATGCCAGTACCGCTCGGGGTCCTGGTTCTTCAGCGACAGGTCCATGCCCAGGCTGGCGCCGCCCTCGATGCCCACCTGCTGGGCCGACACCGCGACGTAGCCGTACCCGCTGCGCAGCAGTTCCCGGTGCGCCATCATCCAGACGGCCGGAGCGTCGATGCCGCCGCTGACGTTGAGCCACTCGACGACGACGGTTCCGTTGAAACCGTCGACCGGCTTCAGGACGACGATGCGAATGGTGTAGTCGGCCGAGCCGGAAGGTGCTGCCTGCCAGCGGCCGTCGGGGCCGTGATCACCGACCGGTGCGTAGCGTGTCGCGGCTCCGGAGACGAAGAACTCGTCGTCGGTGTAGCCGACGTCGGCGAGGTCGTAGGCGCCCAGCAGCAGCCTCGGCCTGCCCGGCGCATGGGCGACCACCGGCTCGTCAGCGGTCACGTCGATACGCCGACGGCCGCCCGCAATTCAGTGAAGGACGCCTCGAGCCTGGAGGTGAACTCCTCCGCATCGTGCATCGTCCTGGAGCAGCCGTACACGGCGAAGTTGAGCAGACCGGCATAGCTCCACGCGGTGATATTCACTCCCGCAATGTATTTCAGGTGGCCACAGGAGATGAAGTTCTCCACGCCCAGCGGACCGATGTAGCGCTTCTCGGCGGGACCCGTGACGTTCGACACGATGACCCCACCGTTGACTCGCTGCGCGATCAGCCGGGAGAACCGCAGCATCGGTCGCAACATGACCGCCGGTGCAAGGTCGAACCACTCCTCCCGCTGCACCGGCCGGCTGTCGACGCTGACCCGGACGGCCTTGGTCTGCGCCTGCGATTCGTGCAGGCGCTCCAGTGGATCCGCAATGTGGGTGGGCAGTGCGACGGTGCGGCTGGTGGCGGTGGTTCCCCACAGCCGGCGGTCGGTTTCGCCGCGCACCTTCGCCGCGACGTTCGCGATGACCGGCCGCTCGGCCGGCAGGCCCTCGGCGAGGAGACACTCGCGGATCGCCCCGGCGGCGACGGCGAACACCGCGGCGTTCACGGTCCCGGAGATCGTGTGCGCGATCGACTTGACCTCATCGAGGGGCACCGAGACCCAGGAGAACGACCGACCGGGTGTCAGCGGACCGCGCCAGGGCAGCTTCGGCTGATCACGCAACATCGAGGGCGGGCGCGGTGCCGCGGCGCCACCCCGCCCACGCAGCATGGTGCGAACCCGGCGGGGTACCTCGCGCCCCACCTGTTGCGCCAGTTCGGCGGCGCCGGAGAGCAGCGCTTCGGCGACCGAGAGCGGCCCCGGCGCCGCCGGCGCCGGAACCGCGGTGGGCGGTACGCCCGCGGCCGGCCGCGTCAGCAGGTCCAGCAGCTCGACGAGCCGGCCGCCGTCGGCCAGCGCATGGTTCATCTTGAGCGCGGCGACCACCTTGCCGCCCTCGTAACCGTCGAGAAACCACAACTCCCACGGTGGCCGGCCGGGGGGAACCGGATCGCTGGTGAGCTCGCTGATCTTGCGGCACAGCTGCGCCTTGGTGCCCGGCTCGGGCACCCGGGTGCGGTGCACGTGATTGCGGACGTCGAAGCCGGGGTCGACGGTCCACGCCGGCCGGCCCAGCCCGAACGGCACCGGTTGCGGCCGCCATCGCATCTGGGGAAGAAGCTCGACCGCGCGCGCGAGGGCGTCGATCACCCGTTCATAGTCGAAGGTCCCGCTGGACTCCGCGTCGAACACCGCGACCTTGAGCGTGTGTTGCGGCTCGACGGGCTCGTCGAGGATGAAGGTGCTGTCGCTGCCCGACAACCAGAACGCGGCGTCGGCGGAGTGATGAGAGGTCACCGTCCGTCCTCCTCGCCCGGCTCCGATTTCGGTTGCGAACGAATCCATGATGTGGCTCACAAGAGCGCCGTCGGGGGCCTAAGCTATCCGACGTCGGAGCCGTCCATCGGCAGTTGGGCGAATCTCCGAATCGCTATGTGGGTGCTCCGATCCGGGCGCGACGACGGTGCCGTCCGGCGATGGGAGGTGCCCGGTGAGCGGCAGCGATCCGACGTCCGGCGCGTTCACCGGCGAGTGGGATCCGTCGCTGATCCGGGCGCTGATGTCGGTCGGGGGCCCGATGTTCAAGCTGTACTTCCGCTCGGAGGTGCGCGATATCGAACGGATTCCGGACGGCGGCGTGCTCATCGTCTCGAACCACTCCGGTGGCCCGTTCACCGTCGATGTGCCGACGTTGTGGTGGAAGTTCTTCGAAACCTTCGGCTGGGACCGGCCGTTCTACACCCTGGGCCTGGACCTGCTCTTCACCGGACCCCTCGCCGCGGTGATGAAGCGGCTGGGCATGATCCGCGCGACCCGCGAGAACGCCGCCGCCGCACTGCGATCCGGGGCGGTGGTGGTCGTCTTTCCGGGTGGCGGGAACGACGCCATGCGGCCCACCAGCCAGCAGGCCGTCATCGACTTCAGCGGCCGGACCGGCTACGTCAGCACGGCGATCGAGGCCGGTGTCCCGATCGTTCCGGTGGTGGCGATCGGCGGCCAGGAGACCCAGCTCTTCCTGACCCGCGGTGAGTGGCTGGCCAAGCGACTGGGCATCGCCAAGCGCATCACCCGGGTCGAGCAGTTCCCGGTCTCGATCGGCTTTCCGTTCGGTCTGAATGTCGGTTTCCTGTACAACTTCCCGCTGCCCTCCAAGCTTGTCACCCAGGTGCTGGAGCCGATCGACATCACCGAAACATTCGGCAGCAAACCCGATATCGCCGAGGTCGACACCCATGTCCGCAAGGTGATGCAGGCCGCCCTGGACGAGTTGGCCGCCCAGCGCCGATTCCCGGTCCTGGGGTGAGGCCGGTGCAGATCGCCCGGGGGCGCGATGCGCTTCGCTCGCTGGTCAACGCCCGGCTGCTGGTGGGCTTGCGTCCGGACAAGTACCTGCGGATGGGTGCGGCCATCGCGCGCACGGGCTTCGGCAACACCGTCGGGATCGCGGTGTCGGCCCAGCGCTGCCCCGAACGTCCGGCCGTGATCGACGAACTCGGCGTGCTGAGTTATCGCGAACTCGACAACCGGGCCAACGCGCTCGGCGCCGCCCTGCAGCAGTACCCCGGCGGGGCGCCGCGGGTGGTCGGCATCATGTGCCGCAACCACCGTGGTTTCGTCGACGCGCTGGCCGCCACGGAACGCATCGGTGCGGACGCGCTGCTGCTCAACACCTCGTTCGCCGGTCCGGCCCTCGCCGACGTGGTGGCCAGGGAACGCCCCGGCGTCATCATCTACGACGACGAGTTCACCGACGCGGTGGACGTCGCGCTGGCCGACCGCCCGGAGATCGGCCCCGTCGTCGCGTGGACGGAACGATGCGCGACGGACCGGGTCAGCATCGAGACGCTGATCGCCCGGCACGCCGGCGAGCGACCGCTGCGCGGCGACCGCAGGTCCGCGGTGATCCTGCTGACCTCGGGGACCACCGGAACCCCCAAGGGCGCCAAGCGCGGGGCCGGTGGCGGGGGCTCCGACGGCCCGGCCATCCTGGGCCGATTGCCCTGGCGCGCAGAGGAAACCACGGTGGTGGCCGCTCCGCTGTTCCACGCGTGGGGGTTCGGCCAGCTGATCATGGGAACGATGCTGTCCTGCGCTCTGGTGCTGCGCCGTACGTTCGACCCCGCCGCCACAATGGAACTCGTCGACCGCTACCAGGCGACCGGCCTCAGCGTCGTCCCGGTGATGCTGGACCGGATCATGGAGTTGCCCGACGAGGTGCTCCGCCGGTTCAGTGGGCGCTCGCTGCGGTTCGTCACCGCCGCCGGGTCGCGGATGCGGCCGGACGTCGTCATCGACTTCATGAACCACTTCGGCGACGTCATCTACAACAACTACAACGCCACCGAGGTCGGCGCGATCGCGCTCGCCGGCCCGGCGGACCTGCGCGCCGCCCCGGATACCGCGGGCAGGCCGATGCCAGGCACCGAGATCCGCATCCTCGACGAACAGCACCGCCCGCTGCCGGCCGGCGAGATCGGCGCTATATTCGCCCGCACCACAACGGCATTCGAGGCCTACACCTCCGGACAGACCAAAGAGATCCTCGACGGGTTCATGGCCACCGGCGACATCGGCTACCTCGATGCCGAGGGGCGGCTGTTCGTGGTGGGTCGCGACGACGAGATGATCGTGTCCGGTGGCGAGAACGTGTACCCGATCGAGGTGGAAAAGGTCCTGACGACCCATCGCGCCGTGGACGACGCCACCGTGCTCGGTGTCGACGACGAGAAGTTCGGCCAGCGGCTGGCCGCCTTCGTGGTGCTCAAGCCGGGAGACTCGGTCACCGCCGAAGAACTCAAGGCGCACGTCCGCGGGGAACTCGCGAACTACAAGGTGCCCCGCGACATCGTGGTCCTCGACGAGTTGCCGCGCAACGCGGTGGGCAAGATCCTGCGCAGGGAGCTCAAGGCGCGGTTGGCCGACACCTGAGCGTGCGGGCTAGCGTGGAGTCATGCCCGAATTGCCCGAGGTCGAGGCCCTTGCCGACCATCTGCGCAGGCACGCGGTCGGTAGGGTCGTCGAGCGTATCGACGTCGCGGCCCTGTCCGTCCTGAAGACCTTCGACCCGCCGCCCAGTGCGCTGCACGGCCACACCGTCAGCGGCGCGCATCGCTGGGGCAAGTACCTCGGCCTGCAGGTCGGCGAGTTCCACCTGATCACCCACCTGTCACGGGCAGGCTGGCTGCGCTGGTCGGAGAAACTGGGCCCGGCCCCGCTGAAGCCGGGCAAGGGTCCTATCGCGCTGCGCGTCCACCTGGGCGACGGCGAGGGATTCGACCTCACCGAGGCGGGCACGCAGAAGCGGCTCGCGGTATGGATCGTCCGCGACTCGGCGGCCGTGCCCGGCATCGCCGCACTGGGCCCCGACGCGCTGGAACTGACCGGCGAGCAACTGACCGAGGTGCTGGCCGGGCACACCGGACGGCTCAAGACGGTCATCACCGACCAGAAGGTGATCGCCGGCATCGGCAACGCCTACAGCGACGAGATCCTGCACGTCGCCAAGCTGTCGCCGTTCGCGACCGCCGGGAAGCTGACGGAGTCCCAGCTGGCGGCCTTGCACGACGCCATGGTGTCGGTGCTGACCGACGCCGTGCAGCGCTCGGTGGGCCAGCAGGCCGCGACGCTCAAGGGCGAGAAGCGGTCCGGGCTGCGCGTCCACGCCCGCACCGGGCTGCCCTGCCCGGTGTGTGGTGACACGGTGCGGGAAGTGTCGTTCGCGGACAAGTCATTTCAGTACTGTGCGACCTGCCAGACCGGCGGCAAAGTGCTGGCCGACCGGCGGATGTCGCGGCTGCTGAAATAGGCCCGGCGGGCAGGAGCGAAGCGACCGGGGGATTATCGTGGCTCAGGTGACCAGGCAGAGAATCCTCATCACCGGCGCCAGTTCCGGTCTCGGCGCGGGCATGGCCAGGGCCTTCGCGGCCAGGGGCCGCGACCTGGCGTTGTGCGCGCGTCGCGTCGACCGGCTCGACGAGCTGAAGTCCGAACTCACCCGGCAATATCCGAACATCAAGTTCGCGGTGGCTGCGCTCGACGTCAACGAACACGAGCAGGTGCCCAAGGTGTTCGCCGAACTGGCCGGCGAGCTCGGCGGCATCGACCGTGTCATCGTCAACGCCGGCGTCGGCAAGGGCGCGCCGCTGGGGTCGGGCAAGCTGTGGGCCAACAAGGCCACCATCGAGACCAATCTCGTCGCGGCGCTGGTGCAGATCGAGACCGCACTGGAGATGTTCAAGAAGTCCGGTTCCGGACACCTGGTGCTGATCTCCAGTGTTCTCGGCAACAAGGGCGTCGCGGGTGTCAAGGCCGCCTACGCCGCCAGCAAGGCGGGCGTGTCGTCGCTAGGCGAGTCGCTGCGGGCCGAATATGCCTCCGGCCCAATCAAAGTCACGGTGATCGAGCCCGGATACATCGAATCCGAGATGACCGCGAAGTCGGAGTCCACCATGCTGATGGTGGACAACGAGACCGGGGTACGCAAAATGGTCGACGCCATCGAGCGCGAGACCGGCCGGGCGATCGTCCCGGGGTGGCCGTGGATTCCGTTGGTGGCCATGCTCAAGGCGCTGCCGCCGCGGTTCACCAAGCCGTTCGCCTGAGCGCCGCTCAAATGTCCGTATTGCCGTAACCCAGGTCGCGCGCGTACTAGCCTTTGCGAATGAAAGAAAAGGCCGCACGATTGGCGGGCGTCGCGGCGGCTTTCGCCGGTTGCAGCGTCGTTGCCGCCGGCATCGGGGCCGGTCCCGCCCATGCCTATACCTACGGGCCGTTCCAGTGGTGCCCCGGTGATGCAATGCCCAACGATCCACCGCGACCCGACGGCCAGCTGAACTGGGACATGAGCGTCTGCCACACCTACTACTACGCCTGGGACGTGTTCACCCACTCGGCGGCGAACTACTGGGAGGGGCCGAACCTGTTCCCGACGCCGATACCGCCGCCGCCGGGACCGCCGCCGGGCACGCCGTTCTGCAGCCCGCGTGGTGCCCTGATCATCATTCCGCCGATCTGCGACGAGATCGGGGTCGACTGGCCGCCCGGGAGTCTCGCCAACCGGTAAGCCTCCCGCTCAGCGAACCCTTCCGCGCTCCTCGCGGTAGCGGCGCACCAGTTCGTCGGTCGAGGAGTCGGACTGCTTCGCCGGTGAACCGTCGTCGGTGATCACCGGAAGCAGCGCCTTGGCCTGGGTCTTGCCCAACTCCACACCCCACTGGTCGAACGAGTCGATGCCCCAGACCACACCCTCGGTGAACACCTGGTGCTCGTAGAGCGCGATCAGCTGGCCGAGCACCGACGGGGTCAGCCGGTTGGCCAGAATCGAGGTCGACGGACGGTTGCCCGGCATAACCTTGTGCGGCACCACCTCGGCGGGGGTGCCCTCGGCGGCGATCTCCTCCGCGGTCTTACCGAACGCCAGCACCTGCGTCTGGGCGAAGAAGTTGCTCATCAACAGGTCGTGCATGCTGCCGTCGCCGTCGGCGGTCGGGAGATCGTCGGTCGGTTCGCTGAAGCCGATGAAGTCGGCGGGCACCAGCCGGGTGCCCTGGTGCAGCAACTGATAGAAGGCGTGCTGACCATTGGTTCCCGGTTCGCCCCAGAAGATCTCGCCGGTGCTGGTGGTGACCGGGGTGCCGTCGGCGCGCACCGACTTGCCGTTGGACTCCATCGTCAGCTGCTGCAGATACGCCGCGAAGCGGGACAGGTCGTTGGAGTACGGCAGCACCGCACGGGTCTCGGCACCGAAGAAGTCGGAGTACCACAGACCGATCAGCCCGAGCAGCGCCGGCGCGTTCTGCGCCAGGGGTGCGGTGACGAAGTGCCGGTCCACGATGTGGAAGCCGGACAGGAAGTCGGCGAACGCCTCGCGGCCGATCACCGCCATCACCGACAGCCCGATCGCGGAGTCCACCGAGTAGCGGCCGCCCACCCAGTCCCAGAAGCCGAACATGTTGTCGGTGTTGATCCCGAACGCGTCGACCAGCTTCCGGTTCGTCGACACCGCGACGAAATGCTTTGACACCGCCGCATTGCCGAGCGCATCGGTGAGCCAGCGCCGGGCGGCGGTCGCGTTGGTCAGGGTCTCCAGGGTGGAGAACGTCTTGGACGCGACGATGAAAAGTGTTGTGGCGGGATCCAACCCGTCCAGCTTGGCGACCAGGTCGGCCGGGTCGACGTTGGAGACGAACCGGGCCGAGATGCCCGCGTCGGCGTAGTGCCGCAGCGCCTGGTAGACCATCACCGGACCCAGGTCCGAGCCGCCGATGCCGATGTTGACCACCGTCTTGATCCGCTCGCCGGTGGCCCCGGTCCACTCCCCGCTGCGCAGCCGGTCGGTGAAGTCACCCATCGCGTCGAGCACCTCGTGCACGTCGGCCACCACGTCCTGGCCGTCGACGCGCAGTTTGGCCTCCCGCGGCAGCCGCAGCGCGGTGTGCAGCACCGCGCGGTCCTCCGAGGTGTTGATGTGCTCACCGGAGAACATCGCGTCGCGCCGCCGCTCGAGGCCCGCGGCCTTGGCCAGATTGACGAGCAACGACAACGTTTCGCGGGTGATCCGGTGCTTGCTGTAGTCGATGTAGAGATCACCGACGGTCAAGGCGAGCTCGCGGCCGCGGTCGGGATCCTCGGCGAAGAACTCGCGGAGGTGCTTGCCGGCGATCTCGTCGTGATGGCGACGCAGCGCGTCCCATTCCGGGCTGGCGGCGATGTCTGCGGTCATTCCGAGAACCCTAGTGCGGCGAGGTGAACGAGGGTGTAGATGATTGAGGTATGAGCACCCCAGACATTGAACGGTTGTTGGCGTCGGTTCCGACCGGGTTGTGGATCGGCGGCGAGGAACGCCCCGCCACGTCGACCTATGACGTGCTCGACCCGTCGAACGACGAAGTGCTGACCAAGGTCGGCAACGCCACGGCCGCCGACGCGATCGCCGCCCTCGACGCCGCCTGCGCCATGCAGGCCGAATGGGCGGCCACCCCGCCGCGGGAGCGTGGCGAGATCCTGCGCTCGGTGTTCGAGACCATCATCGAGCGGACCGACGAGCTGGCTGCGCTGATGACCCTGGAGATGGGCAAGGTGTTCGCGGAGAGCCAGGGCGAGGTCAAGTACGGCGCGGAGTTCTTCCGCTGGTTTGCCGAAGAGGCCGTCCGCATCGGCGGCCGCTACACCCAGGCGCCGGCGGGTACCGGTCGCATCGTCGTCACCAAGCAGGCCGTCGGCCCCTGTTACGCGATCACGCCGTGGAACTTCCCGCTGGCGATGGGCACCCGCAAGATCGGCCCGGCCCTGGCGGCCGGCTGCACCATGATCGTCAAGCCGGCCCAGGAGACGCCGCTGTCCATGCTGATGCTGGCCAAGCTGATCGACGACGCCGGTCTGCCCAAGGGGGTGCTGTCGGTGCTGCCGACCAACCAGCCGCGTGAGGTCACCACCGCCCTCATCGATGACGGCCGACTGCGCAAGCTGACCTTCACCGGCTCCACCGGTGTGGGCAAGGCGCTGGTGAAGCAGTCCGCCGATGCGTTGCTGCGTACCTCGATGGAACTCGGCGGCAACGCGCCGTTCGTGGTGTTCGACGACGCCGACGTCGACGCCGCCGTCGAGGGCGCGATGCTGGCCAAGATGCGCAACGGCGGCGAGGCCTGCACCGCGGCCAACCGCCTGCACGTCTCCAACGCGCTGATCGACGAATTCACCGACAAGTTCGTCAAGCGGATGGGGGAGGTCACCCTGGGCAACGGCCTGGACCCGGGCGCCAAGCTCGGCCCGCTGGTCAACGCCAAGCAGGTGGCCTCGGTTCAGGAACTGGTCGACGACGCGGTAGAGAAGGGCGCCACGGTGGCGCTCGGCGGTCAGGCGCCCGGCGGTCCCGGCTGCTTCTACCCGGCCACCGTGTTGACCGACGTCCCGCCGGACGCCCGCATCCTCAAGGAGGAGGTGTTCGGGCCGGTCGCCCCGATCATCGGGTTCGACACCGAGGAAGAGGGCATCGCCGCCGCCAACGACACCGAGTACGGCCTGGCGTCCTACATCTTCACCGAGTCGCTGGACCGTGCGCTGCGGGTGGCCGAGGCGCTCGAGTCCGGCATGGTCGGGGTCAACCGGGGGGTCATCTCCGATCCCGCGGCCCCGTTCGGTGGCGTCAAGGAGTCCGGATTCGGCCGCGAGGGCGGCTACGAGGGCATCGAAGAGTACCTGGACACGAAGTACATCGCGCTGACCAAGTAGGTGTCGATCGTCACGCTTGCTCCAGCAAGCGCTGGGTATCCCCGCGGCATGAATACCAGCAGTGATCGGGCGTCAGCGCGCCGTGCGGTGCCCGAGTTGGTTGCGGCCCAGGTGTCCGGCGCTTTCGCCGGTCTGCTGCTGGCGCTGGATCAGTTCGTCGCACCGGCCCCGAAGCGGCCCAAGATCGTCGACCGGGATTTGACCCGCTGCTAGCACCCGCGCGCCGCCACCAACCAGTGGTCGTTCGCGCCTAGAGTCACAAGCCCGGACCAAAGGAGAGGGCTCACGTGACCGCGGCGCCGGCGCGATCTGTTGCGCAACGTCGATGGGTGACTCCCGCTCCCGATCGCGGTGCTCGGCGCAAACCGCTGCCTGGCCCGGGTTCCGGGGTTCCCGCCCTCAACGGCATCCGCGGCGTCGCGGTGGCACTCGTCGTCGTCGGCCATGGCGGCATTCCGGGCGTCGACGGCGGCTTCATCGGAGTCGACCTCTTCTTCGTGCTCAGCGGGTTCCTGATCACCTCGCTGCTACTCGACGAGCTCGGCCGCACCGGCCGAATCGACCTGCGCGGGTTCTGGATTCGCCGGGCCCGGCGGCTGCTGCCCGCGCTGCTGCTGATGGGCCTGGCCGTGGTGGCGGTCCGCACCTTGTTCTCGCCGGACTCGGTTGAGACGCTGCGCACCGATGCCGTAGCCGCGTTCCTGTGGACGGCGAACTGGGCGTTCATCGCGCACAAGGCCGACTACTTCAGCCAGGGCGCCGCCCCGTCGCCGCTGCAGCACACCTGGTCGTTGGGGGTGGAGGAGCAGTACTACCTCGTCTGGCCGGTCCTCCTGGTGCTGACCGCGCTGGCGCTTGCGGGCCTGGCCCGGTGGCGCGGCGCGACCGCGACGCTCGGCCGGGTGCGGATCGTGGTCGCCGTCGTGGCCGGTCTGGGCGTGCTGGCGTCGGCGACCGAGGCGGTGCTGATGGCCTCGGATGCCAGGCTCAACCGCGTCTACTTCGGCACCGACACCCGCGCCCAGGCGTTGTTGGTCGGTGCCGCAGCGGCGGCACTGCTGGTGCGGGACTGGCCCGCCGTGCTGGCCGGCTGGTCACTGATCCGCTCGCGGTGGGTCAAGTGGGTGGCACGGATCCTTCCCGTGCTCGGGGTGGTGGTGCTCGCGGAGGTCGTGCACCGCGCGACGGGCAGCGCCACGGAATTCCGCCACGGTCTGCTCATCGTGGTCGCGGTGGCCGCCGCCGCCGTCATCGTGCCCACCGCGCTGGACCAGGACGGCCCGGTGGCCCGGGTGCTCGAGGTGCGGCCGCTGGTCTGGCTGGGAGTCATCTCCTACGGGGTGTACCTCTGGCACTGGCCCGTCTTCCTGGTGCTCAACGGGGAGCGCACCGGGTGGGCCGGCTATCCGCTGTTCGCCGCCCGCTGCGCTGCGACGCTGGGCGCGGCGGCGCTGTCCTGGTGGCTGATCGAGCAGCCGGTGCGCCGCTGGCAGCCCGTGCATGTCCCGGTGCTGCGACTGGCCGGTGCGATGGCCGCCACCGCGGTCGCCGTCACGATGGTCGTCGTTCCGCAGGCGACGCGGACCGGTTCCGGGCCGATGCCCGACGTGTCCGCCGCCGCCTTGGTGGAGACGGTGCGGCCCGCCCCGCCCGCCCACGCCGGCCCGCGGCCGCACACGGTGGCGGTGTTCGGTGACTCGATCGCCTGGACGATCATGCGGTACCTGCCGCCCACACCGGGCATCAGCTTTCTGGACCGCACGACGATCGGCTGTGGGGTGGTCCGCGGCGGACCGTACCGGTACAGCGGCCGGAGCCTGGAGCAGAAGCCGGAGTGCGACACCTGGCCGGAGCGGTGGTCCGAGCGGATCGCCCACGACCGTCCCGACGTCGTGCTGTTGACCATCGGTCGGTGGGAGACGGTGGACCGGATGTGGCGGGGGGACTGGACGCACATCGGCGATTCGGACTTCGACGAGTACCTGGAGGCCGAGCTGCGCCGGGCCCTGGAGATCCTGGGTTCCAGCGGCGCCCGGATCGTCGTCACCACCGAACCGTTCAACCACCACGGTGAGCGCTCCGACGGCACCCTCTATCCGGAGGACCAGCCCACCCGGGTCAGGCGCTGGAACACCATGCTCCGGAATGTCGTCGCGGATCTGCCGAACGTCGACGTGCTCGACCTCAACGCCAAGCTCGCGCCCAACGGCACCTACACCGCCAAGATCAACGGCGTGCTGGTGCGCAGCGACGGCGTACACCCCACCCCGAACGCGGTGAAGTGGATGACGCCCTGGCTGGTCGACGCCGTCAGCTAGCGGTGCCCGATGGCCGCCTCAGTGCCCGAGTCGGCGGTGCCCGATGGCCGCCTCAGTGCCCGAGTCGGCGGTGCCCGATGGCCGCCTCAGTGCCCGAGCCGGCGGTGCCCGATGGCCGCCTCAGTGCCCGAGCCGGCGGTGCCCGATGGCCGCCTCAGTGCCCGAGCCGGCCGCGGCCCATGCGGAGCAGCAGCATCGCCAGATCCTTGCCCTCCGGCCCCAGTTCGCTGTAGCGCTCGATCACCTTCATCTCGCGGCTGTGCACCAGCCGGGTGCCACCGGAGGCCATCCGGGCGCGGCCGATCTCCTGGGATACCTCGGTGCGGCGCTTGACCGCGGCCAGGATCTCGGCGTCCAGACGGTCGATCTCCTGGCGTAGGGCGTCGATATCAGACATCTGCTCGGTCTCTACGGTCATCGCTTCGCTTCTCCTCGTGTGCGGTTTGTGGTCGCATTCGGTCCGGGCCTCACACAAGAGACGAGCCCCGGATCCGGATGCGGACCGCGGGGCTCTCGGGTTCGAGCAGCTATGCCTCCACGGGTACCGCGATCGGGTACCCGTAGAAAAATCGGCGATGAGCGTCTTGCGCGAAGAGCCATCGTAGCTGCGGTGCAGTGAGCACGAAAAAGAGTGTGCCACCACGCGCCGGTCTTGTGCAAAAAACTGTCGCCGGACAGCGGTAAGTTGGTTCCGGACATGACTGTGCACGTGACGGATTACAAGCCACCGGCCGAGGCCGCCGAACTGCTCGACGGACTCAACCCGCAGCAGCGTCAGGCCGTGCTGCACGAGGGCAACCCCCTGCTGATCGTGGCCGGCGCCGGGTCGGGCAAGACCGCGGTGCTCACCCGCCGCATCGCCTACCTGCTGGCCGCCCGTGACGTCGGGCCGGGTCAGATCCTGGCCATCACGTTCACCAACAAGGCCGCCGCCGAGATGCGGGAACGGGTGGTGGCGCTGGTGGGTCCGCGGGCCCGCAACATGTGGGTGTCGACGTTCCACTCCACCTGCGTTCGCATCCTGCGCAACCAGGCCTCGCTGCTGCCCGGTCTGAACTCGAACTTCTCCATCTACGACGCCGACGACTCGCGCCGCCTGCTGCTGATGATCGGCAAGGACATGGGCCTGGACGTCAAGCGGTACTCGCCGCGGCTGCTGGCCAATGCGATCTCCAACCTCAAGAACGAGCTGATCGACCCCGAACAGGCGCTCGCCGCGCTGACCCCGGAGTCCGACGATCTGGCCCGCACCGTGGCCGGTGTCTTCGGCGAGTACCAGCGCCGGCTTCGTGCGGCCAACGCGCTGGACTTCGACGACCTGATCGGGGAGACGGTCGCGGTGCTGCAGAACTTCCCGCAGATCGCGCAGTACTACCGCAGGCGCTTCCGGCACGTCCTGGTCGACGAGTACCAGGACACCAACCACGCGCAGTACGTCCTGGTCCGCGAACTCGTCGGGCACGGCGACACCGACGACGACCAGGTGGCGCCCAGCGAGTTGTGCGTGGTGGGCGACGCCGACCAGTCGATCTACGCGTTCCGCGGCGCGACGATCCGCAACATCGAGGATTTCGAGCGCGACTACCCCAACGCGACCACGATCCTGCTCGAGCAGAACTACCGGTCCACCCAGAACATCCTGTCCGCGGCCAACTCGGTGATCTCCCGCAACAGCGGCCGGCGGGAGAAACGGCTGTGGACCGACGCCGGCGACGGGGAGTTGATCGTCGGCTACGTCGCCGACAACGAACACGACGAGGCCCGGTTCGTCGCCGGGGAGATCGACGCGCTGGCCGACCGTGGCGAGATCAGCTACAACGACGTCGCGGTGTTCTACCGGACCAACAACTCGTCGCGCTCCCTGGAGGAGGTCTTCATCCGGGCCGGCATCCCGTACAAGGTCGTCGGCGGCGTTCGGTTCTACGAGCGCAAGGAGATTCGCGACATCGTCGCCTATCTGCGGGTGCTTGACAATCCCGGCGACGCGGTCAGCCTACGGCGCATCCTGAACACTCCGCGGCGTGGCATCGGTGACCGCGCCGAGGCGTGCGTCGCGGTCTACGCCGAGAACACCGGCAGCACCTTCGCCGATGCGCTGAGCGCGGCCGCCGAGGGCAAGGTTCCGATGTTGAACACCCGCTCGGAGAAGGCGATCGCGAGTTTCGTCAACCTGCTCGACGACCTTCGCGGCCGGCTCGATGACGAACTCGGCGACCTGGTCGAGGCGGTGCTCGACCGCACCGGATATCGCACCGAGCTGGAGTCTTCCAGCGACCCGCAGGATCTGGCCCGACTCGACAACCTGAACGAATTGGTCAGCGTCGCACACGAATTCAGCACCGACCGGGCCAACGCGGCCGCACTGGAATCGGATGCCGACACCGAGGACGACGACGAGGACGTGCCGCCGACCGGCATCCTGGCCGAGTTCCTGGAGCGGGTGTCGCTGGTCGCCGACTCCGACGAGTTGCCCGAGCACGGCTCCGGCGTGGTGACCCTGATGACCCTGCACACCGCCAAGGGCCTGGAGTTCCCCGTCGTCTTCGTCACGGGTTGGGAGGACGGCATGTTCCCGCACATGCGGGCGCTGGGCGACCCCACCGAGCTGTCCGAGGAGCGCAGGCTGGCCTACGTCGGCATCACCCGCGCCCGGCAGCGGCTGTACCTCAGCCGCGCCAAGGTCCGGTCATCGTGGGGTCAGCCCATGCTGAACCCTGAATCGCGGTTCCTGCGCGAGATTCCCGAAGAGCTGATCGATTGGCGGCGTACCGATCCCACGCCGTCGTTCAGCGCTCCCGGCCGGTTCTCGACCGGTGGTGGTGGCATGTTCGGTACGCCGCGCCCGTCGCCGACCCGCAGCGGCGGGGCGGGCAAGCGACCGCTGCTGGTGCTGGAGGCCGGGGATCGGGTCACCCATGACAAGTACGGCCTGGGCCGGGTCGAAGAGGTTTCCGGGATGGGGGAGTCGGCGATGTCGCTGATCGACTTCGGCAGCGCGGGCCGGGTCAAGCTCATGCACAACCACGCGCCGCTGACCAAGCTGTAGCCGTGCTGGTGGCTCAGCCGCCCGGCGCAAGCGGTTTCGGCCCGGTCAGTGTCCTGGTTCTGCTGTTGCTGGCGGCGTTCGTGGCGGCCGCGGTGTGGCTGGCGCACAGCCCGCGGCTGCTGGCCGGCGCGTGGGAGCGCATCCGCAATGGGGCGGTGGCGCGGTGGGTCGGGCGCCACCTCGGCGCGCCCGCCCGGATGCTGGCCCGACGTTTCTCGCTGACGGTCACGGCGGCGGCGGCCCTATTGGCTGGTTTCGGCGTCGTCGCCGCACTGGCGGCCGCCCTGGCCGAGGTGCTCGAGGACGTTCTCGTCGGTGATGGCATCAACGCCGTGGACGGGCCCACCACGACGTGGTTGGCGGCGCACCGTGATCCCTGGCTCACAGCGGCGCTGAAAGGCGTTTCACTGCTTGGCAATACGGCTGCCGAGGTGACGGTCGCGGTGTTGGTCAGCGTCGCGGTGACCTGGCGGTCCGGCAAGTGGCTGCCCGCGGTGCTGGGCCTGATCGGGACGGCCGGGATCGGGCTGCTGATCCTCACCGCCAAGCTGGTGGTGGGCCGCAGCAGGCCCGCGCTGCCGTACGCGATCGTCTCCGAGGACGGTTACTCGTTTCCGTCCGGCCATGCGACCGGCACGGCCGCGGTCGGCCTGCTGTGCGCGTGGATGCTGTCCCGGTGGCTGGTCACCTCGTGGACGGGCCGGGTCGCCGTGTGGAGCGTCGCGGTGGGGGTCACCGGTGCGGTGGGCTTCTCGCGGGTGTACCTGGGCGTGCACTACGTGAGCGATGTCGTGGCCGGCTGGCTCCTCGGCGCGGCCTGGGCCGGCGCGGTCATGCTGGTCGGCGTCTGGTGGGACAACACCCGCGCCGTCACCGCAAGCGGCACCAGCGCCGGGTCTCCGAATGCAGCGCCAGCACCAGACTGGCGACCGGGAGCAGGGGAATGAAGTAGACCGCCAACGGGATTCGTGCCCCGGCGAGGAACACGCTGCCGAAGGTCAGCAGGGCTATCACCGCGCCGAAGGCGATCAGGTAGCGGCCCACCGAGCGGCGTAACAGCAGCAGGATCACGCCCGCCACCGTCGTCACCGCGAACAGCAGGCCCAGGAAGCCGACCGCGACGCAGAACAGCCGATCGGTGCTCCACCACCCGGTGATCAGATCGGTCGCCACCACCGCGGTGGCCCAGCCGCTGACGATGCTGACCGCACTGGCCGCCATCGCGGTGCGGCCCGTCGACAGGTCGACGGGGACGGACCGGCCCGGAACCGACACCGGCCTGGCGCGATTGATCAGGCCGGTCGGAGCATCCTCGACGACCGGGCGGGGGATGTGTGTGGTGCGGGGTTCGGCCGCCACCGGTGTGGAACCGGTGGGTGCGCGACGGATGATGCCGGTCCGGGTGTCATCGGACGCGGGCTGCGGAAGGGGGCCGGACGGTTGGCGCCGGATGATGTTCGGGGTGGAGCGCGGGTCGTTCGGCGCGGTCACCGGGTCAGCCGGCGTAGGGCCCGAGCTTGATCCCTCGAGCGGCAAGCCACGACGCCGGGTCGATGAAGTTCGTGCCGTTCTGCAGGATCGAGAAGTGCAGGTGCGGGCCGGTCGAATCGCCCCGGTTTCCGATGGTGGCGATCTGGTCGCCCGCGAACACCCGCTGGCCGACCTGGACCAGCCAGGTGTTGACGTGGCCGTACAGCGAGACCGACCCGTCGGAGTGCCGGATCTTGACCCAGGCGCCGTAGCCCGCGGTGGGCCCGGCGTCGGTCACGACGCCGTCGGACACCGCGTAGATCGGGGTGCCGATCGGGCCGGCCAGGTCGATGCCGGCATGCAGGGCGCCCCACCGGTAGCCGAAGCCGGAGGTGTAGATGCCCTTGGTCGGCATCACGAACAGCGGACGCTGCAGCCGGGCCTCGCGCTCGGCGCGCTCCTGCGCGAACGCGACACCCTTGGCCAGCTCCTCGTTGTGCACGGCGACGCCGGCGGCCGGCCGCACCGCGATCAGCTGCATGCCGCGCGGGGTGGTGGTCACCGCGCCGTCGATCGGGGTCTTCTCGGCGGCCAGCACGGTCTTGGTGACCACGTTCTCCGGCGGCTTGACCGCGGTGTACGCGGCGGCGGCCGCGGCGCCCGCGGCCATCGCGGCGATCATGACCCGGCCCTTGGCGGCGCTGGTGGGCTGCCTGCGGTGCTGCGGGGTGCGCGGCAGGATGTCGGTGTCTTCGGTGTTGGAGTACCGGGGCCGCTCGGGGGGGCGCTTGTCGCCCTTGGCGGCGAACTCGGCGGGCACGGCCAGCCGCAGCGGCGCGAGATCGTCGATGTCGTGCAGGTCGTCGAGCTCCGGGCTGCCCATGACCTGGGATCCGGTGTCGAAGGCGGCGTGCTCGCTGAAGTCCAGCTCATGCAGATCGCCGAACTCGTTGAACGGGATGATATCCGTCACGTCGACAAGGGCGGGATCAAAAGCCCTGCTCAGGGGACGTGCAGCGGGCTCTTCTCCGGTGGGAGTGGTGGCCGGCCGTTGCTGCGTCAAAACGGATCGTCCCTCGAGTCGTGACCAAAGCGTTACCTAGACCCAGAGACGTTAACCAAATTCCAACGAGGGTGGCAACTCATGCCGGTATTCCGCTGAGGATTGTGAGTTGAATCACTTCGGCCCAGCGGTGAGATGGACCACATGAGCGGTACGCGGCGTCAGGGGTCCGTTGTGCTGTCGATACAGTTCCCGAGGAGCGACTTCCGCAAACGAGAAATTGTCTCCCCCGAAATCGGCCGACACAGACAGTGAGCCTCATGGATCTTTTCGAGTATCAGGCGAAGGAACTGTTCGCCAAGCACAACGTGCCCACCACTCCCGGCCGGGTGACCGAATCCCCCGCGGACGCCAAGGCCATCGCCGAGGAGATCGGCCGGCCGGTCATGGTCAAGGCACAGGTCAAGGTGGGTGGCCGCGGTAAGGCCGGTGGCGTGAAGTACGCCGCCACCGCCGAGGACGCCTACGCCCACGCCAAGAACATCCTCGGGCTCGACATCAAGGGCCACATCGTCAAGAAGCTGCTGGTCGCCGAGGCCAGCGATATCGCCGAGGAGTACTACATCTCCTTCCTGCTCGACCGCGCCAACCGCACCTACCTGGCGATGTGCTCGGTGGAGGGCGGCATGGAGATCGAGGAGGTGGCCGCCACCAAGCCGGAGCGGCTGGCCAAGGTCCCGGTCGACGCGGTCAAGGGCGTCGACTTGGCCTTCGCCCGCTCGATCGCCGAGCAGGGCCACCTGCCCGCCGAGGTGCTGGACGCAGCCGCGGTGACCATCGCCAAGCTGTGGGAGGTCTTCGTCGGCGAGGACGCGACCCTGGTCGAGGTCAACCCGCTGGTGCGCACGCCCGACGACCAGATCCTGGCGCTGGACGGCAAGGTCACCCTGGACGGCAACGCCGATTTCCGGCATCCCGACCACGCCGAGTTCGAGGACAAGGACGCCACCGATCCGCTGGAGCTCAAGGCCAAGCAGAACGACCTGAACTACGTCAAGCTCGACGGCCAGGTCGGTGTCATCGGCAACGGCGCCGGTCTGGTGATGTCGACGTTGGACGTGGTGGCCTACGCCGGGGAGAAGCACGGCGGGGTCAAGCCGGCCAACTTCCTCGACATCGGCGGCGGCGCCTCGGCCGAGGTGATGGCCGCGGGTCTGGACGTCATCCTGGGTGACAAGCAGGTCAAGAGCGTGTTCGTGAACGTCTTCGGCGGCATCACGGCGTGCGACGCGGTGGCCAACGGCATCGTCAAGGCCCTGCAGATCCTCGGCGACGAGGCCAACAAGCCCCTGGTGGTCCGGCTGGACGGCAACAACGTCGACGAAGGTCGCCGAATTCTGGCCGAGGCCAACCACCCGCTGGTGATCCAGGCCGAGACCATGGACGCCGGTGCCGACAAAGCCGCCGAGCTGGCGAACAAGTAAGGAAGCCAACAGATGTCGATCTTTCTGAACAAGGACTCCAAGGTCATCGTCCAGGGCATCACCGGCGGCGAGGGCACCAAGCACACCGCACTGATGCTCAAGGCCGGCACCCAGGTGGTCGGCGGTGTCAACGCCCGCAAGGCCGGCACCACGGTGTCGCACGTGAACAAGGCGGGCAAGGACATCGAACTGCCGGTGTTCGGCACCGTCGCCGAGGCGATGAAGGAGACCGGCGCGGACGTGTCCATCGCGTTCGTGCCGCCGAAGTTCGCCAAGGACGCGATCATCGAGGCGATCGACGCCGAGATTCCGCTGCTGGTGGTGATCACCGAGGGAATTCCGGTGCAGGACACCGCATATGCCTGGGCCTATAACGTCGAGCACGGCAACAAGACCCGGATCATCGGACCGAACTGCCCCGGCATCATCACCCCGGGTGAGGCGCTGGTCGGCATCACCCCGGCCAACATCACCGGCAAGGGCCCGGTCGGACTGGTGTCCAAGTCCGGCACGCTGACCTACCAGATGATGTACGAACTGCGCGATTTCGGCTTCTCGACCGCCATCGGCATCGGCGGCGACCCGGTCATCGGCACCACCCACATCGACGCCATCGCGGCGTTCGAGAAGGACCCGGAGACCAAGGTCATCGTGATGATCGGCGAGATCGGCGGCGACGCCGAGGAGCGGGCCGCCGACTACATCAAGGCCAATGTGTCCAAGCCGGTCGTCGGCTACGTCGCCGGCTTCACCGCACCGGAGGGCAAGACGATGGGCCATGCCGGCGCCATCGTGTCCGGCTCCTCGGGTACCGCGGCGGCCAAGAAGGAAGCCCTCGAGGCGGCCGGGGTCAAGGTCGGCAAGACGCCCTCCGCGACGGCCGCACTGGCCAGGGAGATCCTGACCAGCCTGTGACGTTCACCGGCCGATGACGGTCGGTGCCGCCGGATCTATTAGCCTGTCGAACTATGGTGGATTCGCGCACCCCCGTCATCGTCGGCGTCGGTCAGTTCACCGAACGTGTCGACGACCCCGGCTACCGGGGAATGTCGTCGGTCGAGCTGGCCACCGAGGCCGTTCGCGCCGCCCTTGCCGACACCGGCACCGACGTCGTGGCGGTGGCCCGGGCCATCGAGGTGTTCGCCGGGCTGCGCCAGTTCGAGATCTGCTCGCCGTTCACCAAGCCGGCCTTCGGCTGCTCGGACAACTACCTGCGCTCGGTGGCCCGCCGCGTCGGTGCCGATCCCGCGCGCGCGGTGCTCGAGTCCATCGGCGGCAACGGCCCGCAGAAACTGGTCACCGAGTTCGCCGGCTCGATCGCCGCCGGCGATATCGAGGTGGCGCTGATCCTCGGCTCGGAGCCGGGATCCACCGAGAAGTTCTACGTGGGCCGCGACGACAAGCCCGACTTCAGCGAGACGGTCGGCGGCCAGCTCGAGGATCGCGGGTACGGATACGAGCAGTACATGAGCGAGTACACCGCGAAGCACGGTCTGACCGGCGCGCCGGTGCAGTACGGGCTGCTCGACAACGCCAGGCGTGCCCGCCTCGGCCGCGGCGTCGCCGACTACCGCAGGGACATGGCCGAGCTGTTCGCGCCGTTCTCCAAAGTGGCTGCCAAAAACCCGTTTTCATCCTCACCGGTGGAGCGTTCGGTCGCCGAGTTGATCACCGTCACCGACCAGAACCGGATGATCTGCGACCCGTACCCCCGGCTGATGGTGGCGCGTGACCAGGTGAACCAGGGTGCGGCCGCGCTGATCATGTCGGTAGGTGCCGCCCGTCGGCTGGGGGTGCCCGAGGAGAAGTGGGTCTATCTGCACGGGCATGCCGACCAGACCGAGCAGGACCTGCTTGACCGCGTCGACCTCAGCGTCAGTATCTCGGCGGAACAGTCTGTGGCGGAAGCACTTCGGGTCGCCGGCATCACCATTGACCAGGTGGGCGCCTTCGACCTCTACAGCTGCTTCCCCTTCCCGGTCTTCGCGGTGTGCGATGCGTTCGGTCTGGATGCCGACGATCCGCGCGGGTTCACCCTCACCGGCGGCCTACCCTATTTCGGCGGCCCCGGCAACAGCTACTCCCTACATGCGATCGCCGAGATGGTCGCCGAAATGCGGGACCGGCCAGGAAGATTCGGCTTGGTGGGTGCCAACGGGGGCGTCATGAGCAAGTACTCCGTCGGCGTGTACTCCACGACGCCCGTCGACTGGGCGCCCGACCGCGGAAAGGCGCTGCAGGCGGACATCGCAGCGCTGCCGAAGGTGGCGGTGACCCGCAACGCCGACGGTCCGGGCGTCATAGAGACGTATTCGGTGCGCTACGACTGGCCGGAACGCACCGGCGTCATCATCGGTCGCCTCGACGCCGACGGCAGCCGGTTCATGGCCCTGGCCACCGACCCGGATCTGGTGAGCCTGATGACCGACGGCGACCCGTTGGGCGCGGCCATCACCGTGAAGTCCGGCGACGACGGCATCAACCGCGCCACCCCGGCCTAGGTGAGGGCGGCGAGCTTCCCGGCCAGCCGTTCGACGTAGGCGGCCACCTCGTCGGCGGACTTGTCCGGTAGTCCGAACAGCACCTCGGTCACTCCAAATTCCCGCCAGTGCGCGAGCTTCTCGGGCACCGGCTTGAAGTCCAGCGCCACGATCTGCGGTGCGCCGTCACGGCCGGCGTCCGCCCAGATGTCCTGCAGCAACTTCACCGGCGCGTCGATGTCGAAGTCGCGTGGTGTGGTGATCCAGCCGTCGGCGGAGCGGGCGATCCACTTGAAGGTCTTCTCGGTCCCGCCGGCGCCCACCAGAACCGGGATGTGCGACTGAACCGGCTTGGGCCACGCCCAGCTGGGACCGAACTTGACGAACTCGCCGTCGTATTCCGCCTCCTCCTGGGTCCACAGCGCGCGCATGGCCTCGATGTACTCGCGCAGCACCGTGCGCCGCTTGGCCGGGGGAACGTGGTGATCGAGCAACTCGTCGGTGTTCCAGCCGAAGCCCACCCCCAGGCTGACCCGCCCGCCGGACAGATGGTCAAGGGTGGCAATCGATTTCGCCAGCGTGATGGGGTCGTGCTCGACCGGCAGCGCGACCGCCGTGGACAGCCGCACCCGGCTGGTGACGGCGCAAGCGGTGCCCAGGCTCACCCACGGATCCAGGGTCCGCATGTAGCGGTCGTCCGGCAGGGTCTCGTCACCGGTGCCGGGGTGCGCGGCCTCGCGCTTGACCGGGATGTGGGTGTGCTCGGGCACGTAGAAGGTCTGGAACCCGTGGTCGTCGGCCAGTTTGGCGGCGGCCGCCGGGGTGATCCCGCGGTCGCTGGTGAACAGCACAAGTCCGTAGTTCATGCGCAGAATTAGAACGTGTTCCTGTGCGGCCGGGCAAGGCGGGTCCCGCTCACCGGTTCCCGCATCGGCCCGCGGCCCAAACCTGCACTCTGTGCGAATTTAATCGGTGACTACCGGGGCGGCGGCGGACACCATTGGCCACCATGACGACCGAACGCATCGCCGACCATGTGAAGTTCGCCTACTGGGTGCCCAACGTCAGCGGTGGGCTGGTGACGAGCACCATCGAACAGCGCACCGACTGGAACTACGACTACAACGCGAAACTGGCGCGGACAGCGGAGAACAACGGCTTCGAGTACGCCCTCTCCCAGGTCCGCTACGAGGCCAGCTACGGCGCGGAATACCAGCACGAGTCGACCAGTTTCTCGCTGGCGCTGCTGCTGGCCACCGAACGGCTCAGGGTGATCGCCGCGTACACCCCGGCCTGTGGCAGCCCGCCGTCCTGGCCAAGCTCGGCGCGACCGCCGACCAGATCTCCGGCGGCCGGTTCGCCGTCAACGTGGTCTCCGGCTGGTTCAAGGACGAGTTCACCCACCTGGGCGAGCCGTGGCTCGAGCACGACGAGCGCTACCGGCGCAGCGCGGAGTTCCTGCAGGTACTCCGCAAGATCTGGACCGAGGACGACGTGGACTTCCGCGGCGACTTTTACCGGATCCACGACTTCACCCTGAAGCCCAAGCCGCTGAACACCGTCGAGCGGCCCAATCCCGAACTGTTCCAGGGCGGTAACTCGACGGCGGCCCGCCGCAATGGCGGCCGCTACGCCGACTGGTACTTCTCCAACGGCAAGGACTTCGCCGGCGTCACCGAACAGGTCGTCGATGTGCGCGAGCACGCCCGTGCCGCCCGCCGCGAGGTGAAGTTCGGCCTCAACGGGTTCATCATCGCCCGGGACACGGAGAAGGAGGCGAAGGAGACGCTGCGCGAGATCATCGCCAAGGCCAATCGGCCCGCCGTTCAAGGGTTCCACGACGCGGTGCAGCAGGCCGGCAACTCGACGGCCGACAAGCGCGGCATGTGGGCCGATTCCAGCTTCGAGGACCTCGTCCAGTACAACGACGGCTTCCGCACCCGGTTGATCGGCACCCCGGAGCAGATCGCCGAGCGCATCGCGGCCTACCGCAAGCGTGGGGTGGATCTGGTTCTCGGCGGCTTCCTGCACTTTCAGGAGGAGATCGAGTACTTCGGCGCCCGGGTGCTGCCCCTGGTGCGCGAGATCGAGGCGGCCGAGCAGGGTTCGTTCGGCGCGCCGGTTCTCGCGTCGGCCTGATTCGCGTGGCCGCGCCGGCCCCCGCATGACACGCCGACGGTCGCGGACGGCTGCAGCCTGGTGCGCTAGCGTGGGTGGTCGGACCGGACCAAGGGTCCGTTCACGAGCCATAACCGACACAGCGCCGCACGTCGCTGCTTGCAGACCACGAGCACCGCACCACGCAGCGTGACAAGGCTGGAGGAGAGGCCATGACCTACCCGCCCACCAACCCGGGCTACCCGCCGGCGCAGTCGCCCGGCCCGTATGGACAAGGTGCGCCGGCGTTCGGGTCGGCCGAGGCCGGCCCGAGCAGGCTGCCGGTGTACCTGACCGCCGCCGTGGTGGTGCTGGGCCTGGCCGCGTACCTGGCGAGCTTCGGGCCGGTGTTCACGGTCAGCGCGGAACTGGGACCGTTCGGCAGTGCCGAGCTGACCGGCAGCGGCGGGGGCTTCCCGGTCATCGCCGCGCTGATCGCCGCGCTGCTGGCCGCGGTCAGCGTGCTGCCCAAGGCCGGGAACTACACCGCGGTGGTCGCCGTGGTGTCGGTGCTGGCGCTGCTCTTGGTGATCGCCCAGGTGGTCACCAAGCCGGCCGGCTTCGCCATCGGGTGGGCGCTGTGGCTGGTGCTCGCGTTCACGCTGCTGCAGGCCGTCGCCGCCGTCGCGGCCCTGTTGTTCGAGTCCGGGGTCATCACGCCCCCGGCCCCGCGGCCGCGCTACGAGTCCTACGGCCAGTACGGCCCGCCCCCGGGCTACTACGGCCAGCCCGGGCCGCAGGGCCCGCCGCAACGCCCCGGCTACCCGCCGCAGTACGGCGGCGGCTACTCTTCGGGACCCGGCGCGGGCGGTTTCACCGATCCGGGCCCGCAGAGCGGCCCGCCCACCCCGCCGACCGGTTTCCCGAGCTTCAGCCCGCCGCCCTCGGTCGGTTCGGGCCAGCAGCCGGGCTCCGGGCAGCCCGGTCAGCAGTCGCAGGCGCCGTCCACGGCCCCGCCGTCGGGCCCCAACCCGTCCTGATCGGACGCTCCCACGCGCACCTCCACTGATCGGCGCGCCGAGTGAATCGAATGCAGGACAAGCCGCGTACCGACGGCCCGCACCAGGCACGGGACCTGGTTCGGGTCGCGTTCGGTCCTTCCGGGGTGGCCCTCGTCATCATCGCCGCGGTGACGCTGATGCAGCTGGTCATCGCCAACAGCGACATGACCGGAACGCTGGGCGCCATCGCCAGCATGTGGCTGGCGGTGCACCAGGTGCCGATCTCCATCGCCGGCCACCAGCTCGCGGTGCTGCCGCTGGCGCCGGTGCTGCTGATGGTCTGGGGAACCGCGCGCACCACCGCGCAGGCCGTGCCGCCGCGGGCATCGTGGTTCGTGGTCCGCTGGGTCGTCGCCTCGGCGCTGGGCGGTCCGCTGCTGATCGCGGCCATCGCGCTGGCGGTCATCCACGACGCCTCGTCGGTGATCGCCGAGCTGCAGACGCCGAACGCCCTGCGCGCATTCGCCGGTGTGCTGGCGGTGCACGGCATCGGTGCGCTGCTCGGCGTCGGGTCCAAGGTCGGCGAGCGGGCCCTACACGCATTGCGGATGCCGTCGTGGCTGCCCGACACCGTTCGGGCGGCCGTCGCCGGACTGCTGGCCCTGCTCGGCCTGTCGGGCGCGGTCACCGCCGCCTCGCTCGTCGTGCACTGGGGCACCATGCACGAGCTCTTCGCGATCACCGACTCGTTCTTCGGGCAGCTGAGCCTGACGGTGCTGTCCGCGCTGTACGTGCCGAACGTCATCGTCGGCACCGCCGCGGTGGCCGTCGGCTCGAGCGCCCACATCGGGTTCGCGACGTTCAGTTCGTTCACCGTCTTCGGCGGCGACATCCCGGCGCTGCCGATCCTGGCGGCGGTGCCCAGCCCGCCGCTCGGCCCGGTGTGGGTGGCGCTGCTGATCGTGGGCGCCGCCTCCGGTGTGGCGCTGGGCCAGCAGTGTGCGCGCCGGCCGCTGCCCGCGCCCGAGGCGTTCGCCAAGCTGGCGGTCGCGGCCCTGATCGCTGCCGTGACGATGGTTGTGCTGGGCTACGCCGGCGGCGGTGAACTCGGCAACTTCGGTGCCGTCGGGGTGGACCAGGCGACCTTCGGGCCCGCGGTGTTCTTCTGGTTCTTCGTCATCGGTGGCCTGACCGTCGTGATGTCGGGCGGCATCACCCGACGGCCCAAACGGGTGAGCGCACCCGAACCCGAGCCCGAGCCGTTGCCCGGATGGGACCTCGCGCCGGACGCCGAACCCCAACCGGTGGGCGAGCCGATCGAGTTCCCGGAGCGCGACCCCGAACGGGGCGAAGAAGACCACCAACTGTCCGACGAGTCCGGCGCCGCACCGGCCGAGCAGCAACCCGAACCCGAACCGGAACCGGTCGATCGGCGGCCACCGCCCCCGCCGGCACCCGACCTCGAAGACGTCGAGGACCTGCTGGTCGTCGACGACGACCTGGACCCGGAGGAGCCTCAGCCGCCGGCAGGCACGGCGTAGCGGTCGTTGACGTCGGCATTGGTCGACTTGCGGGCGCAGCGCGCGTCGTTCGATGCCCGCCGATCACCGGAGACAAACCCCCGTTAGGCTCATCGCCGTGCAGCATCCCCTCCGCGTCCCCCCGAGCGCGCCGGCCCGCCTGGTGGTCCTCGCCTCGGGGACCGGGTCGCTGCTGCAGTCGCTGCTGGACGCCGCGGTCGGCGACTACCCGGCGCGGGTGGTGGCGCTCGGGGTGGACCGGGACTGCCGCGCGGTGGAGATCGCCCGGGCCGCCGGCCTGCCTACGTTCTGCGTGCGGTTGGGCGACCACGCCGACCGCGTTGACTGGGACACCGCCATCGCCGCCGCCACTGCGGCCCATGAGCCGGATCTGATCGTCTCGGCCGGTTTCATGAAGATCCTTGGCCCGGAATTCCTTTCGCGCTTCATCGGCCGCGTCGTGAACACCCATCCCGCGCTGCTGCCATCGTTTCCCGGTGCGCACGCCGTGCCCGACGCGCTGAGTTACGGGGTCAGGGTCACCGGTTGCACGGTGCACCTGGTCGACGCGGGGATGGACACCGGCCCGATCCTGGCCCAGGAGGCGGTGACCGTGCGCGACGACGACGACGAAGAGACCCTGCACGAACGCATCAAGGTCGTGGAACGACGACTGCTGGTGGACGTGCTTGCCGCGCTGGCGACACGCGGTGTGACCTGGAGTGGCAGAAAGGCGACCATAGGATGACGTCGGGGACATTGACCGGGAAGAGGACGATCGGGCGCGCGCTGATCAGCGTGTACGACAAGAGCGGCCTGGTCCCACTGGCCCGTGGTCTGTACGAGGCCGGAGTGGACATCGTCTCGACCGGATCGACCGCCAAAACCATTGCAGACCAAGGCATTCCGGTGACTCCGGTCGAACTCGTGACCGGGTTCCCGGAGATCCTGGACGGCCGGGTCAAGACCCTGCACCCGCACGTGCACGCCGGCCTGCTCGCCGACACCCGCAATCCCGACCACGTCGCGGCCCTGGCGAAGCTGAACATCGAGCCGTTCGACCTGGTGGTCGTCAACCTGTACCCGTTCAGCGAGACGGTGGACTCGGGCGCCGAGATCGACGAGTGCGTCGAGCAGATCGACATCGGCGGCCCGTCGATGGTGCGTGCGGCCGCGAAGAACCACGCGAGCGTCGCGGTGGTGGTCGACCCGCTCGGCTACGACGGGGTGCTGGCGGCGGTGCGCGCCGGCGGTTTCACCCTGGAGGAGCGCAAGAAGCTGGCCGCGCTGGCCTTCCGCCACACCGCCGAATACGACGTGGCCGTGGCCAGCTGGATGGACGCCGTCCTGGCGCCGGCGGCCGACGAGTCCCCGCTGCCCCCGTGGTTCGGCCGGACCTGGCGGCGCACCTCCTTGCTGCGCTACGGCGAGAACCCGCACCAGCGGGCGGCGCTCTACAGCGACGACGTGGGCTGGCCCGGCCTGGCGCAGGCCCAGCAGCTGCACGGAAAAGAGATGTCCTACAACAACTTCACCGACGCCGACGCGGCCTGGCGGGCGGCGTTCGACCACGAACAGATCTGCGTGGCGATCATCAAGCACGCGAACCCGTGCGGTATCGCGATCTCGTCGGTGTCGGTGGCCGACGCGCACCGCAAGGCCCACGAGTGCGATCCGCTGTCCGCGTTCGGTGGCGTGATCGCGGCCAACACCGAGGTGACGGTGGAGATGGCCGAGTTCGTCTCGGAGATCTTCACCGAGGTGATCATCGCACCGGCCTACGAGCCCGGTGCGGTGGAGATCCTGGCCCGCAAGAAGAACATTCGCGTCTTGGTCGCCGCCGAGCCGCCGGTCGACGGGGTGGAGATCCGGCAGATCAGCGGCGGCCTGCTGATGCAGGAACGGGACTGCCTCAACGCTCCCGGTGACGACCCGGCCGGCTGGACCCTGGCGACCGGCCCGGCCGCGGATGCGGCCACCCTGGCCGATCTGCGCTTCGCCTGGCGCACCTGCCGCGCGGTCAAGTCGAACGCGATCGTGGTCGCCGCCGACGGGGCCACCGTCGGCGTGGGCATGGGCCAGGTCAACCGGGTCGACGCCGCCCGGCTGGCCGTCGAACGCGGCGGTGATCGGGTCCGCGGCGCGGTGGCCGCCAGCGACGCGTTCTTCCCGTTCCCCGACGGCCTGGAGACGCTGACCGCCGCCGGGGTCAAGGCGATCGTGCATCCGGGCGGATCGATGCGCGACGACCAGGTGACCGAGGCCGCGGCCAAGGCGGGCATCACGCTCTACCTGACCGGCGCGCGGCACTTCGCGCACTGAGGTCTATCGATGGACACGCGGGCGGTGATGATCGCGGCGACGGCACTGGTGCTGCTCACCTCGTGCGAGCGGTTGGTCGTGGACGCGCGCGGGGTCGCCGCTCCGAATCCGGGCGGTGCCGGGGCGACGGCCGCGGAGTGCACGGCGGTCGACGTCGCGCTGAGCACGATCCCCAGCCAGGCCACGGGCGAGCCGGTGCTCAAGATCCCGCAGCCGGACGGCTGGGAGCGCGTGACGATGATGGACTCCGAGCTGATCCGCTATGCGATGCGCAACATCGACCTGGTCAGCGACGGCTTCGCCCCGACGGCGGTGGTGACCCTGGAGAGTCAACCCGGCCGGAGCGAGCCCGACGAGGTGTTCGAGGCCCAGCGCCGCGGGCTGGAGTCCGGGCTGGGTGCCACCGACGTGCGCACGGCCGAGACGACGTTGTGTGGCCTGCCCGCCGAGACCGTCGACTACACGATCCCCGCGGACGGCGGCCTGCCGCCGCATCCGGCCCGGGTCGTGTGCGCGGTGCTGCAGACCGACGACCGGACGTACGCGGTTACGGTGACCGTGCAGGGCGCCGAGCCGGAGAACCCGACCTACAAGCGTGACTCCGAGGTGATCCTGACCGGTTTTCAGATGCTCTCCCCGGCCAGGTGACCAATGGCGTCACGCATGGGTAAGGACGTACCGAGTGCCTCCGGCCTACGGCAGTCGTAGCGTGGAGAGGTGACTTCACCCGACACCCTGCCCCGCACCCTCGGTGAACTGCGCGCATCCGGCCATCGGGAGCGTGGCGTCAAGGACGAGATCCGGGAGAACCTGCTCGCCGCGCTGGCCCAGGGCGACGATGTCTGGCCAGGCATTTTCGGCTTCGAGGACACCGTCCTGCCGCAGCTGGAGCGGGCGCTGATCGCCGGCCACGACTTCGTCCTGCTCGGCGAGCGGGGCCAGGGCAAGACCCGCCTGCTGCGCTCCCTGCAGAACCTGCTCGACGAGTGGACGCCCGTGATCGCCGGATCCGAACTCGGCGAGCACCCCTACACGCCGATCACCCCCGAGTCGATCCGCCGGGTCGCCGACTCCGGCGACGACCTGCCGGTCGAGTGGCGACACCGCAGCGAACGCTACTTCGAGAAGCTCGCCACCCCGGACACCAGCGTGGCCGACCTGGTCGGCGACATCGACCCGATCAAGGTCGCCGAAGGCCGCACCCTCGGTGACCCGGAGACCATCGCCTACGGGCTGATCCCGCGGGCGCACCGCGGCATCGTCGCCGTCAACGAACTGCCCGACCTCGCCGAACGCATCCAGGTCTCGATGCTCAACGTGATGGAGGAGCGCGACATCCAGGTCCGCGGCTACACCCTGCGGCTGCCACTGGACGTGCTGGTGGTGGCCAGCGCCAACCCCGAGGACTACACCAACCGCGGGCGCATCATCACCCCGCTCAAGGACCGGTTCGGCGCCGAGATCCGCACCCACTACCCGCGCGAACTCGACGCCGAGGTCGGCGTGATCGGCCAGGAGGCCCATCTGTCGGCGCAGGTGCCCGGCTATCTGATGCAGATCATCGCCCGGTTCGCCCGCTACCTGCGCGAGTCGAGCTCGGTCGACCAGCGTTCCGGGGTGTCGGCGCGGTTCGCCATCGCGGCCGCCGAGACCGTGGCCGCCTCGGCGCGCCACCGCGGCGCGGTGCTCGGCGAGGACGAGCCGGTGGCCCGGGTGGTCGACCTGGGCACCGTGATCGACGTGCTGCGCGGCAAGCTGGAGTTCGAGTCCGGCGAGGAGGGTCGCGAGCAGGCCGTGCTGGAGCACCTGCTGCGCCGCGCCACCGCCGACACCGCGCAGCGGGCGCTCGGCGGTATCGACGTCGGCCCACTCGTCGCCGCGGTCGAGGGCGGGTCGGCGGTGACGACGGGCGAGCAGGTGTCGGCCAAGGATGTGCTGGCCGCGCTGCCCGACCTGCCGGTGATCGACGCGATCGCCGAGCGGCTCGGCGCCACCTCGGACGGGGAACGGGCCGCCGCACTGGAACTGGCGCTGGAGGCGCTGTATCTCGCCAAGCGGATCGACAAGGTGACCGGGGAGGGCGAAACGGTCTATGGCTGAGCGGCCTCGGCCCAAGCGCCACGGGCACGACTCCCGGTACTCCGCCTACACCGGGGGCCCGGATCCGCTTGCGCCGCCGGTGGATCTGCGCGAGGCGCTCGAGCAGATCGGCCAGGACGTCATGGAGGGGACGTCGCCGCGCCGGGCCCTGTCCGAGCTGCTGCGGCGCGGTACCCAGAACATGCAGGGCGCCGACCGGCTGGCCGCCGAGGTCAACCGCCGGCGCCGGGAGTTGTTGAGCCGCAACAACCTCGACGGCACCCTGCAGGAGATCAAGAAGCTGCTCGACGAGGCGGTGCTGGCCGAACGGAAGGAACTGGCGCGCGCCCTCGACGACGACGCCCGATTCTCCGAATTGCAGATCGAGTCGTTGTCGCCCTCGCCGGCCAAGGCCGTGCAGGAGCTGTCGGATTACAACTGGCGAAGCCCCGAGGCGCGGCAGAAGTACGACCAGATCAAGGATCTGATGGGCCGCGAGATGCTCGATCAGCGTTTCGCCGGGATGAAGCAGGCGCTGGAGAACGCCACCGACGAGGATCGGCAGGCCGTCAACGAGATGCTCGATGACCTGAACGAACTCCTGGACAAGCATTCTCGCGGGGAGGACACCCCCGACGACTTTCAAGACTTCATGCGCAAGCACGGCCAGTACTTCCCGGAGAACCCGAAGAACGTCGAGGAGCTGCTGGACTCGCTGGCGCAGCGCGCGGCGGCGGCGCAGCGCTTCCGCAACAGCCTGACACCCGACCAACGGGCCGAGCTGGATGCGTTGGCGCAGCAGGCATTCGGCTCCCCGCAGCTGATGAACGCCCTGAATCGGTTGGATGCCCATCTGCAGGCCGCCCGGCCGGGCGAGGACTGGGACGGCTCCTCGGAGTTCTCCGGCGACAACCCGCTGGGCATGGGGGAGGGCGCCCAGGCGCTGTCCGACATCGCCGAACTCGAGCAGCTCGCCGAGCAGCTGTCGCAGAGCTACGCCGGCGCCTCCATGGACGACGTCGACCTCGACGCGCTGGCCCGTCAGCTCGGTGACGAGGCCGCCGTCAACGCACGCACCCTGGCCGAGCTCGAGCGTGCGCTGATGAATCAGGGATTCCTCGACCGCGGATCGGACGGGCAGTGGCGGCTGTCGCCGAAGGCCATGCGCCAGCTGGGCCAGGCCGCGCTACGCGATGTCGCCCAACAACTTTCGGGCCGGCACGGTGAACGGGCCACCCGCCGGGCGGGCGCGGCGGGCGAGCTGACCGGTGCCACCCGGCCGTGGGCGTTCGGCGACACCGAGCCGTGGAACGTCACCCGCACCCTGACCAACACCGTGCTGCGCCGCGCCGGAACCGGGGACCCGGACGGTCCGCTGCGGATTGCGGTCGAGGACGTCGAGGTCTCCGAGACCGAGACCCGCACCCAGGCCGCGGTGGCCCTGCTGGTCGATACCTCGTTCTCGATGGTGATGGAGAACCGGTGGCTGCCGATGAAGCGCACCGCGCTGGCACTGCACCATCTGGTCAGCACCCGATTCCGGTCCGACGCCCTGCAGATCATCGCGTTCGGCCGGTACGCCAGGACGGTGACCGCCGCGGAACTCACCGGGCTGGAAGGTGTCTACGAGCAGGGCACGAACCTGCACCACGCCCTGGCCCTGGCGGCCCGGCACCTGCGCCGCCACCCCAATGCACAGCCGGTGGTGCTGGTGGTGACCGACGGCGAGCCGACCGCGCATCTGGAGGACTACACCGGGAATGGCGGAGGTTCTTCAGTGTTTTTTGACTACCCGCCGCATCCGCGGACCATCGCCCACACCGTGCGCGGCTTCGACGACGTCGCCCGCCTCGGCGCGCAGGTGACGATCTTCCGGCTCGGCAACGACGCCGGCCTGGCCCGCTTCATCGACCAGATCGCGCGGCGGGTGGAGGGCCGGGTGGTGGTGCCCGATCTCGACGGTCTGGGCGCGGCCGTGGTCGGTGACTACCTGCGCTCCCGGCGGCACCGGCGCTGAGCTACCGCGGCAGCTCGTCCGAACCGCTGGACTTGCGCTTCTTGCGTTTGATGCCGACACCGCCCCACAACGAGAAGCCGCGGATCGTGACCTTCGGCGCTCCCGGCGTGCCGTCGGCGTCGACGTCATGGTCGAAGCCGCCCATCACCCCGACGCCGTGAACCTCGACGTTGACTTCCGGGGGCAGCAGAATCGTCTGTCCGCCCATGATCGAGTAGGCGTGGATCTCCACGTCGGTCGAGGTGAAGTCGGCGTAGCGCAGGTCCACCACACCGCCGCCGAACAGGGTGAAGGTGGTCATCCGGCCGGGCACGTTCCACCGGCCGCGCCGCTCGAAGCCGCTGAGGATGGCGAGCAGCAGCGTGGAGGGCGCCGGTTTGCAGGCGCCGCGCCCGTGCGCCGGCTCCGGTAGCCCGGGCAGGTCGTCGGTGAGCCGATCCAACTCGTCGTAGGTCTTGGCGGCGTACGCCTCGGCCAGCCGCTTCTCGTACTCGCTGAGCGGCAGCCTGCCCTGGGCGGCGGCGTCGGTGAGCAGCTGCGCGACCTGAATGCGGTCGGTGTCTGCGGCGCGCGTCGATGCGTCCCGCGGGGTCAAGTCGCTCATCGTCTACGAGGGTACGACGCTGTTTGCCAACCGCAAAGGAGTTGGATCATCCGTCATCAGAGCGTTCTACTCGGCCCGGTCGGGCGGCCCGATCAGTACGAGCGCGGCAACCCCAGCGAAGTCTGGGCCACGAAGTTGAGGATCATCTCCCGGCTGACCGGGGCGATGCGGCCCAGCCGGGACGCGGTGAGCATCGCGGCCACCCCGTACTCCCGACTCAGTCCGTTACCGCCGTGGGATTGCACGGCCTGGTCGACGGCGCGGGAGGAAGCCTCCCCGGCGGCGTACTTGGCCATGTTCGCCGCCTCGGCCGCGCCGCCGTCGTCACCGGCGTCATAGAGGGTGGCCGCCTTCTGCATCATCAGCTTGGCGAGCTCCAGTTCGATGTGGGCCTGCGCCAGCGGATGGGCGATGCCCTGGTGGGCCCCGATCGGCGTCTTCCACACCTGCCGGGTCTTGACGTAGTCGGCGGCCTTGGTCAGCGCCAGGCGCCCCATGCCCACCGCGCTGGCCGCGCCCATGATCCGCTCCGGGTTCAGCCCGGCGAACAGCTGCGCGATCGCGGCGTCCTCGGAACCGACCAGGGCGTCGGCCGGCAGCCGCACCTCGTCGATGAACACCTGGAACTGGCTTTCCGGCATGGTCAGTTCCATCGGGATCTTGGTGAACGTGAAGCCGGGGCTGTCGGTCGGCACCACGAACAGCGCCGGGCGCAGGTTGCCGGTCTTCGCCTCTTCGCTGCGACCGACGACGAGCACCGCCTGGGCCTGATCCACCCCGGAGATCCACACCTTCTGGCCGGACAGGATCCAGTCGCTGCCGTCGCGGCGGGCGGTGGTGGTGATGCGGTGCGAATTCGAGCCGGCGTCGGGCTCGGTGATGGCGAACGCCATCGTGATCGAGCCGTCGGCGATCCCGGGCACCCAGCGCTTGCGCTGTTCGTCGGTGCCGAACTTGGCGATGATGGTCCCGTTGATCGCCGGGGACACCACCATCATCAGCAGCGGGCAGCCCGCCGTGGACAGCTCCTCCATCACCAGTGAGAGCTCGTACATGCCGGCCCCGCCGCCGCCGTACTCCTCGGGCAGGTTCACCCCGATGAAGCCGAGTTCGCCCGCCTCCCGCCACAATTCGTCGGTGTGCCCACCGGACCGGGCCTTCTCCAGGTAGTAGTCCGCGCCGTAGTTGGCGCCGAGCGCGGCCACCGCCTTGCGCAGCGCCCGGCGTTCTTCGCTCTCGATGAAGCTGGTGTCGGTCATGACTCTCCTTCTGGGGATGTTTCTGGGGGTGCCGGGTCTTCGACCCGGGCCAGGACGGTTCCCACCTCGACCTGCTGGCCGACATGGACGTCGAGTTGGGTGAGCACCCCGTCGGACGGGGCGGCGATGGTGTGCTCCATCTTCATCGCCTCGAGCCAGATCAGGGGCTGGCCGGCGGAGACGGTGTCGCCGAGGGCGGCGCCGAGCCGGATCACCGCGCCGGGCATCGGCGCCAGCAGTGACCCCTTCTCCACGACGGAGCCCGGCTCGGGGTAGCGCGGCACGGCGGTGAGCGCGACCGAGCCGAGCGGCGAATCGACGAAAACGTCCGCGCCGTAACGACTCACCGTGAACGGCGTGGCCACCCCGCCGGCGTCGGCCAGCACGGCCTCGCCGGGCTCGGCCGCCACCACCGTCACACCGTCGTCGCCGGGCAGCACCACGCCGGTACGGGTGAACCGGTAGGCCACCCGGTGCTCCTCGCCGCCGGCGTCCCGATAGCTCTTGTGTTGATCGCCGGAGGCCAGATTGCGCCAGCCGCTGGGGATCTCGGCCTGCACGGTGGCGATCGCCCGGTTGTGGGCGGCCTCGGTCAGCGCCGCGGCGACCGCGGACAGTCGCACGGCACGATCATCGGCCAGTGGCCGGGCCAGTGCGTCGAGCCCGTGGGTGTCGAAGAACGCGGTGTCGGTGGCGCCGGCCAGGAAGGCGGGGTGACGCAACACGTTGACCAGCAGGTCGCGGTTGGTCCGCACGCCGTGCAGTTCGGCCCCGGCCAGGGCCCCGGCGAGCACCTGGGCCGCCCGCCCTCGGGTCGACGCGTAGGAGATCACCTTCGCCAGCATCGGGTCGTAGTGGATCGACACCGTGGCGGCGCCGACGATGCCGGAGTCCAGCCGCACCCCGGTTCCATGGAAGAGGCCGAATTGCCTTGCCGCACCGGGCACCTCGAACCGGTGCACCCGCCCGGCCTGCGGCTGCCAGTTGCGGGCCGGATCCTCGGCGTAGATGCGGGCCTCGATGGCGTGCCCGTGCCCGGCCGGCGGCTGCGCACCGAGCCGCTCGCCGTCGGCGACCAGAAGTTGGAGTTCGACCAGATCCAGGCCGGTGGTCAGTTCGGTGACCGGATGTTCCACCTGCAGGCGGGTGTTCATCTCCAGGAAGTAGAACCGGCCCTCGTCGTCGGCGAGGAACTCGACGGTGCCCGCGCCGGCGTAGCCGATGGCGCCGGCCGCGAGCCGGGCGGCCTCGAACAGCCGCTCCCGCATGCCCGTAACGCGTTCGACCAGCGGGGAGGGCGCCTCCTCGATGATCTTCTGGTGGCGGCGCTGAATCGAGCACTCCCGCTCGCCGACGGCCCACACCGTGCCGTGCTCGTCGGCCATCACCTGCACCTCGACGTGATGGCCGGTGGGCAGGTAACGCTCGCAGAACACCGTCTCGTCGCCGAAGGCGGACCTGGCTTCCCGGCGGGCGGCCTGCACCTGGCCGGGCAGGTCGGCCAGATCGGTCACCACCCGCATGCCGCGGCCGCCGCCCCCGGCGGAGGCCTTCACCAGCACGGGCAACTCTGCCGCGGTGACGGTGTCGGGGTCGAGTTCGGCCAGCACCGGCACGCCGGCGGCCGCCATCATCTTCTTGGCCTCGATCTTCGAGCCCATCGCCCCCACCGCCGCCACCGGCGGGCCGATCCAGGTCAGGCCGGCGTCGATGACCGCCGCTGCGAAATCAGCGTTCTCCGAGAGGAATCCGTAGCCGGGGTGCACGGCGTCGGCACCGGCGGCCTTGGCCGCAGCGATCAGCTGGGCACCGTCGAGGTAACCGCTCACGCCGTCCAGGTGCACCCGGAAATCGGCCTCGCCGACGTGCGGGGCGCCGGCGTCGGGGTCGGTGTGGACCGCGACGGTGCCGATGCCGAGGCGGCGGCAGGTGGCGAAGACCCGGCGGGCGATCTCACCGCGGTTGGCGACCAGAACTCGAGTTATCAAGGGGGGCTCACATCCGGAAGACGCCGAAGTTCGACGTCCCCTCGATCGGGCCATTGGCGATGGCGGACAGGCAGATTCCCAGCACCGTGCGGGTGTCCCGCGGGTCGATCACCCCGTCGTCGTAGAGCCGGCCGGACAGGAACATCGGCAGCGACTCGGCCTCGATCTGGGCCTCGACCGCCGCCCGCAGTGCGGCGTCGGCGTCCTCGTCGACGGTGCCGCCGCGCGCCTCGGTGGCGGCCCGGTTCACGATCGACAGCACACCGGCCAACTGCGCGCCGCCCATCACCGCCGATTTCGCGCTCGGCCAGGCGAACAGGAAGCGCGGGTCGTAGGCCCGCCCGCACATGCCGTAGTGGCCGGCCCCGTAGGAGGCGCCGATCAGCAGCGAGATGTGCGGCACCGTCGAGTTCGACACGGCATTGATCATCATCGCGCCGTGCTTGATCATCCCGCCTTCCTCGTAGGCCTTGCCGACCATGTAGCCGGTCGTGTTGTGCAGGAACAACAGTGGTGTGTTGGACCGGTTCGCCAGCTGGATGAACTGGGTGGCCTTCTGGGACTCCTCGCTGAACAGCACCCCGCGCGCGTTGGCCAGGATGCCCAGCGGGTAGCCGTGCACGGTGGCCCAGCCGGTCACCAGCGAGGACCCGTACATCGCCTTGAACTCGTCGAAGTCGGAGCCGTCGGCGATGCGGGCGATGATCTCGCGGGGGTCGAACGGGATGCGCAGATCCGGCGGGACGATGCCGAGCAGCTCGTCCGGGTCGGCGAGTGGCGGGACCACGGCGCGCGGTTCGGGGCCGCGCTTGGACCAGTTCAGCCGGGCCACGATGCGCCGGCCGATCCGGATGGCGTCGAGCTCGTCGACGGCGAAGTGGTCGGCCAAACCCGATACGCGGGCGTGCATTTCGGCACCGCCCAGCGATTCGTCGTCGGCCTCCTCGCCGGTGGCCATCTTCACCAGGGGCGGACCGGCGAGGAAGACCTTCGAGCGCTCCTTGATCATCACGACGTGGTCGGACATGCCGGGCATGTAGGCGCCGCCGGCGGTGGAGTTGCCGAACACCAGCGCGATGGTCGGGATGCCCGCCGCGGAGAGCCGGGTGAGATCGCGGAACATCCGCCCGCCCGGGATGAAGATCTCCTTCTGGGTGGGAAGGTCGGCGCCGCCGGACTCCACCAGGCAGATCAGCGGCATCCGGTTCTCGAGGGCGATCTGGTGGGTGCGCAGAATCTTCTTGAGCGTCCACGGATTGCTGGTTCCGCCCTTGACAGTGGGGTCGTTGGCCAGCAGCACGCACTCGACACCCTCGACCACGCCGATGCCGGTCACCAGGCTGGCGCCGACCTGGAAGTCGGTGCCGTACGCGGCCAGCGGGCACAGCTCGAGGAACGCGGTGTCGGGATCGACCAGCAGCTCGATCCGCTCGCGCGGGGTCAGCTTGCCGCGGGCGTGGTGGCGTTCGACGTACTTCGGACCGCCGCCGGCCAGCGTCTTGGCCAGTTCGGTTTCGATCTCGGCCAGCTTGGCGGCCATGGCATCGGCGGCCTCGCGGTAGGCCGGCGCCTTCGGGTCGACCGCGGTGCGAATGGCGGTCACGCCTGGTAGCCGAGCGTCTTGGCGGCCAGGCTCGTCATGATCTCGGTGGTGCCGCCGCCGATGCCGAGGATCCGCATGTCGCGGTACTGCCGTTCGATCTCGCACTCGGCCATGTATCCCATGCCGCCGAACAGTTGCACGGCCTGATTGGCCACCCATTCGCCGGCCTCGACGGCGGTGTTCTTGGCGAAGCACACCTCGGCGATCAGGTTGGTCTCACCCGCCAACTGCCGTTCGATGACGTTGCGGGAGTAGACCCGCGCCACGTCGATACGCCGCGCCATGTCCGCCAGTGTGTTCTGCACGGACTGCCGCGAGATCAGCGGCTTGCCGAAGGTCTCGCGGTCCCGGCACCACGCCACGGTGATGTCCAGGCAGCGCTGTGCGCTGGAGTACGCCTGCACGGCGAGGCCGACCCGTTCGGACACGAAGGCCTGAGCGATCTGCAGGAAGCCGGTGTTCTCGGCCCCGACCAGGTTCTCCACCGGCACCCGGGCGTCGGTGAAGGACAGCTCTGCGGTGTCCGAGGATCGCCAACCCATCTTGGCCAGCTTGCGGCTGACCTCGAAACCCGGTGTGCCCTTCTCGATCACCAGCATGGAGATGCCGGCCGCGCCGGGGCCGCCGGTACGGACGGCGGCCACCACGTAGTCGCCGCGCACCGCGGAGGTGATGTAGGTCTTGGCGCCGTTGACCACATAGTGATCCCCGTCGCGTGCCGCGGTGGTGCGCAGGTGCCCGACGTCGGACCCGCCGCCCGGTTCGGTGATGGCCAGCGAGCCGATCAGTTCGCCTGCCAGCGTGGGCTTGACGAACTTGTCTATCAGCCGCGGATCCCCCGAACCGATCATGTGCGGCACCGCGATCCCGACGGTGAACAACGAGGCGAAGACCCCGCCGGGGGTGCCCGCCTCGTGGAGTTCCTCGGCGATGATCGCGACGTCCGCGGCGTCGCCGCCCTCGCCCCCGACCGACTCCGGGAAGCCGACACCGAGCAGTCCGGCGGCGGCCGTCTTGCGGCTCAGCTCCCGGGGGAGTTCGCCGAGCCGCTCCCACTCGTCGATGTGCGGCAGGATCTCGCGCTCGGCGAAGGCGCGCACCGCCTTTCGCAGGTCCTGGCGTTCAGGGGTATTCCAGATGCTCACAGAATCTCCTCCGGAATGTCGACGTGCCTGCCGCGCAGCCACTCGCCGAGGCCCTTGGCCTGGGGGTCGAATCGCGCGTTGTAGGCGACTCCCTTGCCGAGGATCCCCTCGATGACGAAGTTCACCGCGCGCAGCTTCGGCAGCAGGTGGCGAGTGACCGCCAGTTCCTTCGTCTCGGGCAGCAATTCGCGCAGGGCGTCGGCGGTGAGGTGGTGTGCCAGCCAACGCCACTGATCGGCGGTGCGCACCCACACGCCGATGTTGGCGGCGCCGCCCTTGTCGCCGCTGCGGGCGCCGGCGATGGTGCCCAGCGGCAGCCGCCGGGTTGCGCCCGGGGCCAACGGCTCCGGCAGCGCGGGAATCTCCGCGTCGGCCAGTTCCAGGGTTTCGGCGGCGGCGGGAATCGCGGTGCGGGTGCCGTCGGGCCGCACCGCGACGTGCTGCACCTCGCCGGCCGGGACGTAGCCGGGGGTGAACACCCCGTACACCTGCCCGTCGCCGGGTGGTGTGGTGGTGTGGAAACCGGGGTAGCTGCCCAGGGCGAGTTCGACTGCGGCCGAGGTGAATCGGCGGCCGACCGTGTCCTGGTCGGGGTCGCGCACCACACAGGTCAACAGGGCGCTGGCGGCCTGTTCGGTGTCGGCGTCGGCGGTGTCGGTGCGGGCCAGCGTCCACTCCAGTTCGGCGGGGGTGACGGTGAGGTCGGCCTCGAGCTGGGTGCGCACCAGGTGCGCCTTGGCCTCGATGTCCAGACCGGTCAGCACGAAGGTGGCCGAGTTGCGGAAGCCCCCGATGCCGTTGAGCGAGACCTTCAGTGACGGCGGCGGCGGCTCGCCCAGCACGCCGCTGATCCGTACCCGATCGGCGCCCTCGTCGGTCAGCGTGATGCTGTCGAAGCGGGCCGTCACGTCCGGATTGGCGTAACGGGCGCCGCCGATCTCGTAGAGCAGCTGCGCGGTCACCGTGCCCACGCTGACCGCTCCGCCGGTGCCGGGGTGCTTGGTGATCACCGACGAGCCGTCGTCGTGCACCTCGGCCAGCGGGAACCCGAGGTGGTGCATATCGGGGATCTCGGTGAAGAACGAGTAGTTTCCGCCGGTGGTCTGGGTCCCGCATTCGATGACGTGGCCGGCCACCACGGCGCCGGCCAGCCGGTCGTAGTCGTCGCGGTGCCAGCCGAAGTGCGCGGCGGCGGGCCCGACGACCACCGAGGCGTCGGTCACCCGCCCGGTGATGACGACGTCGGCGCCCGCGTTCAGGCAGTCGACGATGCCCCAGGCGCCCAGGTAGGCGTTGGCCGTCAGCACCCCGGCGAAGCCCAGTTCGGCCGAGCGGGGGAGTAGGTCGTCACCCTCGACGTGGGCCACCTTCGCCGGGATGCCGAGACGTTCGGCCAGCGCCCGCACGGCGTCGGCCAATCCGGCCGGGTTGAGCCCGCCGGCGTTGGCGACGATCCGCACGCCGCGGTCGTGCGCGAGGCCGAGGCAGTCCTCCAACTGGATCAGGAACGTCTTGGCGTAGCCGCGCTCCGGGTTCTTCATCTTGTCCCGGCCGAGGATGAGCATCGTCAGTTCGGCCAGGTAGTCGCCGGTCAGGTAGTCCAGCTCACCGCCGGTGAGCATCTCCCGCATGGCGCCGACGCGGTCGCCGTAGAAGCCCGAACAGTTGCCGATCCGGACGTACACGCGCGCTGTCTCCCCTCGACGCACCAACCAACCGGTAGGTTACTGGCTGGCCGGGGCGCTCAGTCAAGGGGTGGGGCGATCAGAGTCCCAGTTCGGCCCGCATGTCATCGATGGCCTTGCAATACGTGACCCAGTCGTTCTTGTCGGCCGCGGCCTGGGTCTCGTTGAACAGCTTGTCGCGCGCGGCGGTCAACTGGTCGACGGTGATTTTGCCGTCCTTCTGGGCCTTGCCCATGTCCATTTCAAACGAGGACAGCGCGGTCATGGCGTCCAACCCGCTGGCCGTACAGCCGGATGCGGTCGCGCTGGAGGTCGCCGTCGACTCGGCTGACGACGACGCCGTCGTCGAGGTTTCCGTCTTGGTGGCGCCGCCACAGCCGGCGAGGACCAGGATCAGGAGGGTTGCTGCTGCGAACTGTTTCACGGGAGTTTCCTTGTGCGTGCCGGTGTGATTACTGGTAACCCCCTGTGAACCAGAGCATAGGATCCGCGGCTCCACTGCGACTGGTTTTGGAGCCGACCCAGGTGAGCGGCTATCCTGGGGGACAACTGTCGGCCGCCGGCTACGTTCTGTCCTGGTTCTGTCCTGCGCGGCGACAACCCCCTGATCAAGGAGATGTACGTCATGGCCGTGCCCAAGCGCCGGATGTCGCGCTCGAACACCCGCAGTCGGCGTGCGCAGTGGAAGGCCGAAGCCACCGGGTTGGTGAACGTCTCCGTCGCCGGCCGTCAGCACAAGGTCCCGCGTCGGCTGCTCAAGGCCGCCCGCCTCGGCCTGATCGATCTCGACAAGCGCTGACCCCCTTCCGGGTGGCGAATCGCCTGCTCGGCGCGCCTCTTAGCTGAATCTCAGGCGTTGGGTTGACACTGGTGCCCGTGCGAATCCTTGTCGTCGACGACGACCGCGCGGTGCGAGAGTCACTACGCCGCTCCCTGTCCTTCAACGGCTACTCCGTCGATCTGGCCCAGGACGGCCTCGAGGCGCTCGACGCCATCGCCAACGACCGGCCCGACGCGCTGGTCCTGGACGTGATGATGCCCCGGTTGGACGGCCTGGAGGTGTGCCGTCAGCTCCGCAGCACCGGTGACGACCTGCCGATCCTGGTGCTCACGGCGCGTGACTCGGTCTCCGAGCGGGTGGCCGGCCTGGACGCCGGCGCCGACGACTACCTGCCGAAGCCGTTCGCGCTCGAGGAGTTGCTGGCCCGGATGCGGGCGCTGCTGCGCCGCACCGGCCCCGACGATCAGGGCGACTCGGCGGTGATGACGTTCTCCGACCTGACGCTGGATCCGGTGACCCGCGAGGTGCACCGCGGCCAGCGGTCCATCAGCCTCACCCGCACCGAGTTCGCCCTGCTGGAGATGCTGATCGCTAATCCGCGCCGGGTGCTCACCCGCAGCCGCATCCTCGAGGAGGTGTGGGGTTTCGACTTCCCGACCTCGGGCAACGCCCTCGAGGTGTATGTCGGCTATCTGCGCCGGAAGACCGAGGCCGAAGGAGAACCGCGGCTGATCCACACCGTGCGCGGCGTGGGTTACGTCCTGCGTGAGACACCCCCCTGATGTCAGCATTGCGGCGGCGCGCCCGCCACGTGCGCGCGCCCGGACAGGCCACCACATCGCTCTCGTTGCGATGGCGGGTGATGCTGCTCGCCATGTCCATGGTGGCGATGGTCGTGGTCCTGATGGCCGTCGCGGTCTACGCGGTGGTCTCCGCGGCGCTCTACAACGACATCGACAACCAGTTGCAGAGCCGCGCGCAACTGCTGATCGCGAGCGGCTCGCTGGCCGCCGATCCGGGCAAGGCGATCGAGGGCACCGCCTACTCCGACGTCAACGCCATGCTGGTCAATCCCGGCCGGTCCATCTACACCGCGAACCAGCAGGGCCAGACGCTGCCGGTCGGCCAGCCGGAGCAGGCCGTCATCCGCGGTGACCTCTTCATGTCCCGGCGCACGGTGTCCAACCAGCGGGTGCTCGCGGTTCACCTGCCCAACGGCAGCTCCCTGCTGATCTCCAAGACCCTGGCGCCCACCAACGCCGTGATGACCCGGCTGAAGTGGGTCCTGCTCGCGGTCGGCGGCATCGGCGTCGCGATCGCCGCGATCGCCGGCGGCATGGTGGCCCGCACCGGCCTGCGGCCGGTGGCGCGGCTGACCGAGGCGGCCGAACGGGTGGCCCGCACCGACGACCTCAGGCCCATCCCGGTGTTCGGCAGCGACGAACTGGCCCGGCTCACCGAGGCCTTCAACATGATGCTGCGGGCGCTGGCGGAGTCCCGGGAGCGGCAGGCGCGCCTGGTCACCGACGCCGGACACGAGTTGCGCACCCCGTTGACGTCGCTGCGCACCAACGTCGAGTTGCTGATCGCCTCGATGGCCCCGGGCGCCCCGCGGCTGCCGGAGAGCGAGATGACCGAACTGCGGGCCGACGTGGTCGCCCAGATCGAGGAATTGTCCACTCTGGTAGGCGATTTGGTGGACCTCACGCGCGACGACGCCGGCGGTGTCGTGCACGAGCCCGTCGATATGAGCGAGGTCGTCGACCGTAGCCTCGAGCGGGTTCGGCGGCGCCGCAACGACATCGAGTTCGACGTCGACGCCGTCGGTTGGCAGGTTTACGGCGATGCGGCGGGCCTGTCCCGCGCGGTGCTCAACCTGCTCGACAACGCCGCGAAGTGGAGCCCGCCCGGCGGCCGGGTCGGACTGCGGCTGCGCCAGGTGGATGCCGCGCACGCCGAACTCGTGGTGTCCGATCACGGCCCGGGGATCCCGCCACAGGAGCGCGATCTGGTCTTCGAGCGGTTCTACCGGTCGACCTCCGCGCGGGCGATGCCCGGTTCCGGTCTGGGCCTGGCGATCGTCAAGCAGGTGGTGGTCAAGCACGGGGGAATGATCCGGATCGCCGACACGGTTCCCGGCGGGCAGCCCCCGGGGACCTCGTTCTACGTGTTGTTGCCCGGGCGCCCCGTCGGGTCCGCGGCGCCCGTGGAGCCCGCGGCCGAGCGGGAAACCGGGCGACGGCTCGCCACCATGGCCGGCCGCGGTGGCGCCGCGCAGGAGAATCGCGCCGCCGTCCAGGGTGTTGTCTCAGTCGATTCTCAGTCGTAACGGGCAAGGTAGTACCAACAGTTCGCGCATCTCTTCGGAGAAGAAAGAGCAGTCAAGCGACATGACCGACCAACCGAGGTACTCATCGCCGCCGCAGCCCGGTAACCCGGTGCCGCATCAGCAGGCGCCCCCGGGCTACCCGCAGGGACCCCGTCAGGCCGGTTACCAGCAGCCGTACGACTGGCGGTTCGCCACCCAGCAGCAGCAGTACCGCGATCCCTACGACCCGTACCGGGCGGGGCCCCCGACCCATTCGGGCGCGGTGCCGACGATGGTCGCGGCACCGCCGCGGCAGCGTTCCCGCGCCGGCGCGCTGACCGCGGGCGCGCTGACCATCGCGGTGGTCTCGGCCGGCGTAGGCGGCACCGTGGTGCTGCTCGCCCAGCCCGATCGCGAGCCGGTCTCGCGGGTCGAGCGGGCGGCGCCCAGCGGACCCAACAACGTGCCCGCCGCCAACCTGCCGATCGGATCGGTTGAGCAGGTCGCCGCCAAGGTGGTGCCGAGCGTGGTCAAGCTGGAGACCGAGATGGGCAGGCAGTCCGAGGAAGGCTCGGGCATCATCCTGTCCGCCGACGGCCTGATCCTGACCAACAACCACGTCGTCGCCGCGGCCAAGGGGCAGGGGGCGCCGAACGCTCCGGCCCGGCCCGGCACTCCGCTGCCGCCCGGGGGTCCGGGCGGCCCGGCGCCGACCGGCCCGGCCGGTGGCGGTCTGACCACAACGGTCACCTTCGCCGACGGCCGCGTCGTACCGTTCACCGTCATCGGCACCGATCCGGCCAGTGACATCGCCGTGGTGCGCGCTCAGGGTGTCTCGGACCTGACCCCGATCACGCTGGGCTCGTCGGCCAATCTGCGGGTCGGCCAGGACGTCGTGGCGGTCGGCTCCCCGCTGGGCCTGGAGGGCACCGTCACCACGGGCATCGTCAGCGCGCTGAACCGGCCGGTGGCCGCGGGCGGCGACGCGAACAATCAGAACACCGTCCTCGACGCCATCCAGACCGACGCGGCCATCAACCCGGGTAACTCCGGCGGCGCGCTGGTGAACATGAACGGCGAACTGGTGGGGGTGAACTCGGCGATCGCCACCATCGGCGGGGACTCCCCGGATGCGCAGAGCGGCTCGATCGGGCTGGGCTTCGCGATCCCGGTCGATCAGGCCAAGCGCATCGCCGACGAGCTGATCAGCACCGGCACCGCCTCCCACGCGTCGCTGGGTGTTCAGGTCAGCAACGACACCACCACCCACGGCGCGAAGATCGTCGAGGTCACCAAGGGCGGCGCCGCCGCAACGGCCGGGCTGCCCAGCGGCGTGGTCGTCACCAAGGTCAACGACCGCACCATCGGCAGCGCCGACGCGCTGGTCGCCGCCGTGCGGTCGCGCGCGCCCGGCGAGAAGATCACGCTGACCTACCTGGATTCGACCGGTGCCAGTCAAACAGTGCAGGTGACGCTCGGAAAGGCGGCGCAGTGATCCGGGTCGTGGGTGACCATCCCATGACGCCGACCGGAGCGCCTGCCTCGCTGTCCGGGCCCGGATATACGGTGGCAGGCATGGAACAGCCAGGGGAGTTGGTGGGGCGGGCGCTGGTCGTGGTGGTCGATGACCGGACGGCCCACGGTGATGAGGAGGACCACAGCGGCCCGTTGGTCACCGAACTGCTCACCGAGGCGGGGTTCGTCGTGGACGGCGTCGTGGTGGTCTCCGCCGACGAGATCGAGATCCGCAACGCGCTGAACACCGCCGTCATCGGCGGGGTGGACCTGGTGGTGTCGGTCGGGGGCACCGGCGTCACCCCGCGCGACGTCACCCCGGAGGCCACCGTCGACCTGCTGGACCGCGAACTGCTCGGCATCGCGGAGGCTCTGCGCGCCTCGGGGCTGTCGGCCGGCATCACCGATGCGGGGCTGTCCCGGGGGCTGGCCGGCATCTCCGGCAGCACCCTGGTGGTCAATATCGCCGGTTCCCGGTCGGCCGTGCGGGACGGTATGGCGACGCTGAACCCGCTCGCCGTTCAGGTCATCGGCCAGCTGTCCAGTCTGGAGATCTGAGAGCAACGCACGCGCGCCCCGGTGGCTGCCGGATTCCGCGCGTACCGTTCTCTACCGAGTTCGGCAAACCTCCGCGGAGGCGCAATGTTAAAACCTCGTGAACTGGGCAAATTCCCAGAATGTGACGTTGATCACAATTTGATGGCGATGTGATGGGCGATACCCGGCCCGACAAGGGCGCAGTTAACAAGATTTTCGGTAGCGAACTACCCCAGGAAGCGTCCGCCCCGGACGACCCCGGGCCCGATTCGGCCGACTCCGAACGTGACCGGTGGCTGCGGGATAACGTTCCGCCGCACCATCATTGACGATCCAACCGGGTCGATTGCCGTTCCCGGGCAGTCCACATCGGACCGCCGCCGGCCCCCGCGGCGCCGCCGTAGCCAGTGCCGGGTCGCGCGCCGTCGGGATGCCGATTCCGCACCCGTTCGCCTCCGTTTGCCGCACAGCAAACTCCCCTGAGCAACCCCGGGTGCCGCCGCTGCCCTCCCCGTACGCGTTGCCGCGTCGTTGCCTTGCCGTTATGTTCCTCGTGTCAACGATGAGCAACGCGTAAGAGCCGACTGTGAGGGTTCTCATTTGATCGGCTCAACGCAGTGACCGGTGTCTAGAGTGAACCGACTCCGAGCACGAACTAGAACTCGGTGAGCCCCCCTCACCGTTGACACAGCTAGGGAGACCATGAAGGTAATCGGTCGGGTACTGGTGGCACTGGTGGCCGCCGTTGCGGCGTTGTTCGTCGGGACGGGTACCTCGCATGCGGGGTTGGACAATCAGTTGTCGTTGGTCGACGGTGGTGGCCGCACGATGACGATCCAGCAGTGGGACACCTTCCTCGACGGGGTGTTCCCCCTGGACCGCAACCGGCTGACCCGTGAGTGGTTCCACTCCGGCAAGGCCGTCTACAGCGTGGTCGGCCCCGGCGCCGAGGAGTTCGAGGGCACCCTGGAGTTGGGTTATCAGGTGGGCTTCCCGTGGTCGCTGGGGGTGGGCATCAACTTCAGCTACACCACCCCGAACTTCCTGTTCGACGACGCCCAGGTCTACGCCATTCCGGGCACGCCGTCGGCCAACAACGGTATCGGTCCGTTCAACTCGATCATCACCCCGAACATCCTGCCCGGGCTCTCGATCAGCGCCGATCTGGGCAACGGCCCCGGTATCCAGGAGGTCGCCACCTTCTCCGTCGACGTCGCGGGCCCCAACGGCTCGGTGGCGGTGGCCAACGCCCACGGCACGGTGACCGGCGCGGCCGGCGGTGTGCTGCTGCGCCCCTTCGCCCGCCTGATCTCCAAGGCCGGTGACAGCGTCACCACCTACGGCGAACCCTGGAACATGAACTAACCGCACGACAACGAGAAAGGCCCTCGGAGCTCACCGAGGGCCTTTCTCGTTGTCGAAGCAGCAGAGCCGCTATTCGTCGCTGGTGGCCTCGAAGTGGCTCGACTTCGGGCCCGGGAGGGTGTCCTTCCCGCCGAGGGCGTCGCGGATCTCCTCGAGGAGCCGGATCTGGGCGTCCTCGGCAGCCTCGGCCTTGCCCTTGCTGCGCAGCTTGTTGTAAGGCAGCACCACCAGGAAGTAGACGACGGCGGCGACCAGCACGAAGTTGATGGCGGCGGACAGCACGACGTTGAGGTCGATGGTCTGCTCACCGCCGATGTCGATGCGCAGGATGCCGTACTCGGCGTCCTTGCCCGCGCCGATGCGGTTGATCAGCGGCTGGATGACGCTGTCGGTGAACTTGGTGACCAGCGCGGTGAAGGCGGTACCGATGACCACCGCGACCGACAGATCGATGATGTTGCCGCGGGAGAGGAACTCCCTGAAGCCCTTGAGCACGAGAATGGCCTTTCTTGCCAGGTGTTGAAGCGTTCGGCGTGGAAGCGTAGCCCGTTACCGGGCGCGGGGCGGACTCAGTGGATCGTGAGCGTGACGGTCTGCACCAGTGTGGCACCGGCCAGGGCGTTCGCGGCCGCACCGGGCAGGGCCACCAGAACCACCCGATCGTTGCCGCCCCCGGCGGTATTCGGCTTCGCGGAGACCAGCACGACGATCGCGTTGGCCGCCAGCAGTCGTGGTGCCGCGTCGCTGCCCGCCGACGGCGCGCCCAGCACGTCGACGACGTCGCCGCTGCGGAGCAGGTCCAGGACCGCGGCGTCGGCCAGGTGCAGTGGCACGATGCGGGCGTCGGGTCCGGCGGCCAGCCCGGCCAGGCGTGGTCCCAGGATGCGGGCGTCGGTCAGCACCTCGCCGCGGCGGGCCGGCCCGGCCAGCGTCGCACCGACCACGGAGCCCGGACTTGATTGCGCTCCCTCGGGAAGGGTTGTCGCAGAACGCTTTTCGATGCGCACATCCTCGACCGTCAAGGGGGTGCCGGGGCTGAGATCGTGTGCGGCGACCATCACGTCGACGTGTTCGTCGGCCGGGTCCGGGCGCAGCGCGGCGAATGCGGCGAGCAGCACCAGAACGCCCGCGGCGATGCGGCGGGCCGCCAGGGTGCGGGTGAAGTCCGGCCGCAAGGCGCGCCGGATCCGCTCGGCGAGGGATGGATCGAGCGACTGGCCCATGGCCGTCAGGCTAGGGCCGCGCCGCCCCGGGGGCGGCCGTGTGGGGGGGCGCCCTGTGGATGGACCGCTAGCTGGTGGCGGCCGCGGCGGGTGCCTGGGTGGCCGCCTTCGAACTCGACGCGCTCGATGAGCTGTCGGTGGAACCGGAGGACTTATCCGAACTCGAGGACTTTTCCGAACTGGACTTGTCCGACCCCGTCGAGGAGTCCGACTTGGCGCCGGACGAGCTCTTGGTCGACTCCCGGCTGTCGGTCCGGTAGAAACCACTGCCCTTGAACACAACACCGACCGAGTTGAAGAGCTTGCGCAGCCGGCCGGAGCACTGCGGGCAGGTGGTCAGCGCGTCGTCAGTGAACGCCTGCACGGCATCGAAGCGGTTGTCGCACTCGGTGCAGGCGTAGCTGTAGGTCGGCACATAAACCTCCGGACGGACTCGGCTTGTTAGCACTCTAGCGTGCCAAGTGCCAGAACGGCTATGTGTCGAAGATCATTCCCGACGCCCGGCCGCCGGCTCACCCAGCACCACCAGGCCGTTCCCGGGCGTGAGGGCGTGCGTCATGCGCACGTCGTGGGGTTCGCCGGGCAGCTCCGCGACCAGCTCGTCGTCGCGTACCACCGCGATCAGACGGGCGCCCGGTGCCCGCAGCGGCAGCGAACGGTCGTAGTACCCGCCACCGCGCCCGAGCCGGATGCCGCTGCGGTCGACGGCCAGCGCGGGCACCAGGATCACGGTGGCCTGGCCGATCGTCCCCGGGGGCAGCCCCGGTTCGGCCGGTTCGAGCAGCCCGAACCGACCCTCGCGCAGCGCCCCGGGGCGGTATTCCCCCCACCACAAGGCCTCGGGGGCGCCGTCCGCGCCGGTGCGGGTGATCGGCAGCAGCACCCGGCCGCAGCGCTGCAGGCACCGGTCCACCAGGGCGGGCGAGCCGGGTTCGGCCCCGACCGGCAGGTATGCGCACACGATGTCGGCGGGGCCGAGGACGGTGTCGAGGTGGTCGCACAGCCGCAGCGCCTCGGCCCGGCGCACTTCCTCCGCCACGGTGCGCCGGGCGGCCAGCACCGCGGTCCTGCGCTGAGCTTTGCTACCGGCGAGCACGTCGTCCACCTTGTCAGCGCCCGCCGGGATCGCGCCATACCGAACACCAAACGGGTTGGGCTTCGACACGGCTCGGGAAATCCCGGCGGCTACCGCCGGGCTGCGGTTGACTTTGCGTTGGATCGTGACGACCATGGCCCCGACTTGCGGCGATGGTCGGTGGCGCGACCAGGCCTGACCCCCTGACCGAACCGTAGGGGCCGCGGCGGGCCCGCGCCGATCCCGGGTCGAGGCAGAAAGGCGCGCGGTGCGTTCGGTAGAGGAACAGCAGGCCAGGGTGACGGCCGCTGCGGTGGCGCCGAGGCCGGTGCGGGTGGCGATCGCCGAGGCGCAGGGTCTGATGTGCGCCGAGGAGGTCATCAACGAACAGCCCCTGCCGGGCTTCGATCAGGCCGCAATCGACGGCTACGCGGTGCGCAGCGTCGACGTCCTGGGCGGTGGCGGGGATGACGGCGAGGACGCCGAGGGCGAGATCAGCCTGCCGGTGATGGGCGTGATCGAGGCGGGCGCGCGCACGCCGAGCCGATTGCAGCCGCGCCAGGCGGCCCGGGTGCAGACCGGCGCCCCGATGCCCACGCTGGCCGATGCGGTGCTGCCGCTGCGCTGGACCGACGGCGGCCAGTCCCGGGTGCGGGTGCTGCGCGGAGTGCGATCGGGCGCCTACGTCCGGCGGGCCGGCGACGACGTGCAGCCGGGCGACGTCGCGGTGCGGGCCGGGGCGATCATCGGCGCCGCGCAGGTCGGCCTGCTCGCGGCGGTGGGCCGGGAGCGGGTGCTGGTGCACCCGCGGCCGCGGCTGACCGTGATGAGCGTCGGTGGCGAGCTGGTCGACATCTCCCGGACGCCGGGCAACGGCCAGGTCTATGACGTCAACTCCTACGCGCTGGCGGCGGCGGCTCGCGACGCCGGCGCCGAGGTGAACCGGCTCGGGATCGTCAGCACCGAGCCCAAGGAACTGCGCGAGGTGGTCGAGGGTCAGCTGAACCGGGCCGAGGTCGTGGTCATCGCGGGCGCGGTGGGCGGGGCCGCCGCCGAGAGCGTGCGCTCGGTGCTGTCCAAGCTCGGCGAGATGGAGGTGGCCCGGATCGCGATGCACCCGGGCTCGGTGCAGGGCTTCGGCCAGCTGGGCCGCGAGGGCGTTCCGACCTTCCTGCTGCCCGCGAACCCGGTCAGCGCCCTGGTCGTCTTCGAAGTGATGGTGCGGCCGCTGATCCGGCTGTCGCTGGGCAAGCGCCAGCCGATGCGCCGGGTGGTGCAGGCCCGCGCGCTGTCGCCGATCACCTCGGTGCCCGGCCGTACCGGCTTCCTGCGCGGGCAGCTGATGCGGGACCAGGACACCGGCGAGTATCTGGTGCAGGCGCTGGGCGGGGCGCCGGGCTCGTCGTCGCACCTGCTCGCGACGCTGGCGGAGGCGAACTGCCTGGTGGTGGTGCCCGCCGAGGTCGACCAGGTGCGCACCGGGGAGATCGTCGACGTCGCCTTCCTGGCACAACGCGGCTGACGACCCGCGTGAACCTGTGGCGGAACAGCTCCGTTCATCCGGGCTGGCCGAGCCCGGTGGGCCCGCTGCGGGTGGCCGCCGGTGTGATCCGGTTGCGCCCGGTGCGGATGCGCGACGCCGCGCAGTGGAGCCGGATCCGGCTGGCCGACCGCTCGTTGCTGGAGCCGTGGGAGCCGACCGCCGAGGTGGATTGGGGCGTGCGGCATGCGGTCTCGTCGTGGCCGGCGGTGTGTTCCGGGCTGCGCTCCGAGGCCCGCAGGGGCCGGATGCTGCCCTACGTCATCGAGGTCGACGGCCAGTTCCGGGGCCAGCTGACCATCGGGAACGTCACCCACGGCGCGCTGCGCTCGGCGTGGATCGGCTACTGGGTCGCCAGCGATGTGACCGGGGGCGGCGTGGCGACCGGTGCGCTGGCCCTCGGCCTGGACCACTGCTTCGGCCCGGTGACACTGCACCGGGTGGAGGCCACCGTCCGGCCGGAGAACGCCGCCAGCCGCGCGGTGTTGGCCAAGGTCGGATTCCGCGAGGAGGGCCTGCTGCGCCGTTATCTCGACGTCGACGGGGCGTGGCGCGACCACCTGCTGGTGGCGCTGACGGTGGAGGAGATCGAGGGCTCGGTGACCGGCGGACTCGTGCAGCGGGGGCTCGCCCGCTGGGCCTGATTTCACCCCCGATCGGGACACGCCGTGTTACTGCTGTGACATTTGTTGCTGTTGGTGCTTGTGTGGGTCGAATTACAAGTGTGTAATTGAGTGCGGCGCGCCGTCCCAGGTTGCGTAGGTCACGGACCTAGCCTGGACGGGAAAGGAGCAGGCCACATGCCAAGCATCCCCCAGTCATTGCTCTGGATCTCGCTCGTGGTGCTCTGGCTGTTCGTTCTGGTGCCCATGCTCATCAGCAAGCGCGACACCGTCCGGCGGACCAGTGACGTCGCCCTGGCGACCCGTGTCCTCAACAGCGGCGCCAAGTCGCGCCTGATCAAGCGCGGTGGCCCGGCGACCGGGCACCGCCACGATCCGGACTGGCAGCCCGAGGCCGACGAGTTCGACGACATCGACGAGGCCGACCCGGTTCCCCCCACCCGCAGCCGCACCCGGTCCGTGGTCGTCATCGCCGCCGTGGCCGAGGAGACCGAGCCGGACTACCTCGACGTCGACGTGGTCGACGAGGACTCCGGTGCCCTGCCGGTCGGCGGTGGCGCCGCCCGCGCGCAGAAGGTGCAGAACGTTCAGCCCACCCTGTTCGACGAGACGGTCGAATCGGACCAAGCCGAGGCGCCGGCCCAGCCCGAGGCGCCGGTCGAGGACGAGGAACTCGACGAGGCCGAAACGATCGCCGAGGGCGATGCCACCGATCAGTTCGAGGCCATCGTCGACGACTCGGGGCCGGCGACATCCGGATTCGACGACGACCCGCAGGACGGAACGGCCGACGAATACGAATACGTCGAGGACACATCGGGTTTGGAGGCGGAGGACGAGCCCGCCACCATGATGACGCCGCGCGTCGGCCGGTCCCGCCGCCTCGATTCGACCACCGCCGCCGCCGTCAGCGCCCGCAAGTACCGCTTCCGCAAGCGGGTGCTGATGGTGATGTCGGCGCTGATGGTCGCCACCGCGGCGCTGTCCTTCACGGTGAACTCGGAACTGTGGTGGCTCTTCGGCGCATCCTCGGGCGTCACCGTCCTGTACCTGGGCTATCTGCGCCGCCAGACCCGCATCGAGGCGCAGGTCCGCAGGCGCCGCCAGCAGCGGATGGCGCGCTCGCGCCTCGGGGTGGAGAACACCGAGGACCGCGACTTCGACCTGGTGCCTGCCCGGCTGCGCCGACCGGGGGCCGCGGTGCTCGACATCGACGACGAGGACCCGATCTTCGAGCACCTCGACGAGGTTCCGTTCGCGCGGCACTACGACCTGCCGCGCGCGGCCGGTCAGTAGCCGGCCGTTTTCCTGCGGGCCCGCCGAAACTGGTAGCCTGCTAGCGATTAAGGGGCTATGGCGCAGTTGGTAGCGCGACTCGTTCGCATCGAGTAGGTCAGGGGTTCGATTCCCCTTAGCTCCACCAGGAAACCGCAGGACCCGTACAAGTCCCGGGCCGGCATCACAGCCGATCGGCCGCGGGACCACCGCCGCCGTCGAACCACGGGCCCCGTCGGCGGTCGGCGTTGGCGACGCGCCACGGGCCGCGTCGCTCGTCGCGGCCCACCTCCACGAGCGACATGCTCTGCTCGCTGTCCACGATGCCCGCCACCATCTCCGCGGTCGCCGGGGCGACCGGGAGGGCTCGGCCCGTCGCCGCGCGCAGCGCGGACAATACGGCAGGTGGCGACTGGACATGGGGCAACTCCGCCATGCCTTTGATGCCGTAGGAGATCCCGGGTTCGGGCTCTTCGATGAAGCGGGTGTTGATGACGGGGACGTCCACCGATGTCGGGATCAGGTAGGTCGACCAGTCCACGTTCACCGGGTGACCGCCCTCGACATGAAGGTTCTCCATCAGGGCCATCCCCATCCCCATCACCGAGCCTCCGCAGATTTGCCCGTGTGCGGCGATCGGGTTCACGACGCGGCCGACGTCCTGGGCCACATCCATCTGGACGACCTTGACCAGGCCCAGCTCCGGATCCACGTCGACCACACAGCGGTTGGCGGAGAAATCGAGGGTGACATGCATCGGGTCGGGGTTGTCGAGCTCGTCCAGCGGCCGGGTCGGCCGTTGGACGAACCGCTCCGTCGCCCGGAACACCAGCCCCATGCCCGCCTCGGCAACGGACATCATCCGTCGTCCGGCCCGGTCGACGACATAGTCCTGCCGGATGTCGAGCCCCGCCGGGTCCACCCCGTATTCGCGACCGTAGAACCGCAGAAACTGGGTCTTGACGGCCGCCGCGGCCCGGTCGACGGCGGGTCCGGAGGTCATCGTCTGTTGCTGCCCGTCGGTGGTGGCCGCTGGGGCCATATCCGTCGCCACCCCGCCGATACGCACCTTCGTCACTCCCAGGGTGGACTGGCAGATCTGGACGGCGGCGTTGACGAACCCCTGCCCGACCTCCGCGGCGGCACATTCGATGACGGCCTCACCATCGCGGAGCCAGACCATCGCCGTGGAGTGCACCTGCGCGCCTTCAGAAAGGCAGACGTTCTTGGCCGCCGCCGAGAAACCCACCGCGCGGCGGACGTACTCGGGACGGGCGGGGCTGGCGATCCCACCGGGGCGGTCGACGGGGTGCCGGGCTCCCGCCTCGTCGGGTGGGGACATCTGCGCGGCGGTTGTCATCACCGCATGGGTGGGAGTGGGGCGGTCCTGCAACTGGTTGAAGATCCAGCGGTCGCCACGATGGATCGCGTTGATGCGGCGCAACTCGGCCCCGTCCATGCCCAGCATTCGCGCCAGGTTGTCCATGTTCGACTCGCAAGCGAACATCGGTTCCACCACCCCGAAGCCGCGCATCGAGCCGCACATGCCGTTGTTGGTCGCCACCGACCAGCCTTCGACGACTGCGTTCGGGACGAAGTACGGGCCCTGGATCAGCGAGCAACTGTTGCCGATGCCCGCTCCCGCGGCATGCTGGTACGGCCCGTCCTCGAGGAGGATCCTGGCCTCGAGCTTGACCAGACGACCATCTCGAGTTGCGTGGTGCCGCAACCAGATCCGCGAGGGGTGCCGGTGATAGCGGGCCAGCATGGTCTCTTCCCGGCTATAGAGGAACTTGACCGGTCGGCCCGTGTGGAGTGCCAGCAGGGCGCCGTGCAGCTGCCAGATGATCGAGACCCGGCCGCCGAACGATCCGCCCACCCCGCTGTTGCGGACCAGCACCAGCTCCTCGGGCAGTCCCAAGGCCGCGGCGATCTGCGGCCGATCGGCATGCACCCACTGCGCGGCGCCGATGATCTCGACCCCGCCGCGGCCGTCCGGTCGGGCGATACCGGCGTCGGGCGCCAGGAACGCGTGATCTTGACGGGGGGTGACGTATTCGCCCTCCGCCTGGACCTCGCCCTGAACATCCGGGTCGCCGTGTTTGTACTTCACGTGCCGATACACCGCGCCGGCGTTCAGTGCCCCCACCGGATCCAGTACCGCGGGCAGAATCTCGTAGTCCACTTCGATTGCCGCAACCGCGCGGCGCGCGACGACCGGGTCCTCGGCGGCCACGATCGCGACCGGTTCGCCGACATAACGCACGACGGAGTCGGCGAGTACCGGGGTATCCGCGACGATCATGCCGAAGGAGTTCTTGGGGACGTCCCAAGCGCCGAGGACAGCCTTGACCCCGGGCATCCGCTTGGCGGGGTCGAGGTCGACGTTTCGGATCCGGGCGTGTGGGTGGGGGGAGCGCAGTGTCGCCCCCCACAACATGTCGGGGTCGGCGAGATCGGGGGCGTACTCGAACTCGCCGCGCACCTTGGCGTGCGCGTCCTGTCGCCGCCGCGGCGCTCCAACGCCGGCGGCGTCCGCGTCGGTGACGAGGCCGGCCTTCATGAGTGGGCCCTGTCCGCCGCGACCTGACGCACGGCTTCGACGAACCCCCCGTAGGCCGTACAGCGGCAAAGGTTCCCGCACAGGCCCTCCCGGACATCTTCCGCGGTGGCCCCGGGAGACTCGGTGATCAGCGCCGCTGCCGACATGACCATGCCCGGTACGCAATAGCCGCACTGGACGTCTGCGCATGTCACGATGGCCTCCTGCAACGGAGTAAGGCTGCCGTCCGGCGGTGAGTACCCCTCGATGGTCGTGATCTGCTGACCTTCGGCAAGGGCCGCCAGCTCCAGGCACGCGTTGACCGGCCGACCGTCGACATGGACGGTGCACGCCCCGCATTGCCCGGTGCCGCAGGCGAACTTGGTGCCGGTCAGGCCGAGCCGGTTACGCAGAACCTCGAGCAGCGTCTCGAAGTACCAGGCGCTTTCGATCCGCCGCTCCCGGCCGTTAACCGTCAGCGTGTATGACACGCGCTCTCCGCCGCTCATCGGCACTCCTCGTCGAAGATGTGCCGAAGCGCCCTGCGCGCCATCACTTCGACTGCGCGCCGCCGGTAGTCGGCGCTGGCCACGAAGTCGGACACCGGGTCTGCCGCCTGCGCCGCCGCCGCTCCGAAAGCCACCGCCACATCGTCGGTGACCGTGCGGGCATGCCAGTCGACACCGTCGCAACCGATGGCCTCGGCTGCGGGAGCGCGGACGGCGGTAGGCGCCGCACCACCGAGCGCCAGTCGGACCGACCGGGTCGGTTCGTCAAGCACAACGGTGACCGAGGCGGTGGCATAGCAGGCCGCGTTGCGAGGGCCGACCCGGTAAAACCGTTGCGGACCAACGCTGGAGGCAAATCGGACCGCGGTGAGGATCTCGTCGGCGGCGAGCCTGCATCCTCTCGGCGCAAGCACTTCCGACAACGCGACGTGGCGCACACCGTCCGGCCCGGCCACGTCCACGGTGGCGTCCTGGGCGAGCAGCACCGGGATGAGGGTGCGCTGGGCGCCACCACCACAGACATTGCCGCCCACTGTCGCCCGATTCCGGATCTGCCGGGAGCCCAGCGATCTGGTGGCCTGCCCGATGGCAGTGCCTGCAGCGGAGAGTTCGGCATCCGCCCGCATCTCGGCGATCGTGGCCATGGCCCCGAGGCGGCACCTTCCATCGCGGACGTCCACTCCGCGCAGTTCAGCGACCCCGCGCAAACTGAGGAAACCCGTTGGCGTGGTACCACGATTCAGGTCGGCGACAACGTCAGTGCCACCGGCGATCAGCTGTGCGTGGGGGTGGTCGCGGCGCGCAGCCACCGCTTCGTCCAGAGCCCTGGGCGTCAGCAGAATCCCAGTCATCGCTGTGCCTATCGTCTCCTTGTCAGTGCACCGTAGCGAACAGCGGGCGTGCCGGGGGCCACTACCCTAGGGTTCACCTGAAATGGGTGGTCTTATGACGACCTGCTCCTGGATGCGAAGTCAGGGGGTGCGTGCCGATGGCGAGCCGTGCGGCAGCGGGCGGTGCGCCGCCCGCGTGCGAAGTGGTGACGGCCCGAGTTTCCCCAGACGACGACACGGCGTACCGCAATCTGCGTGCGGCACTGGACGCCGAGGCGGCCACGTTTCCCGGTTTCGTCGGCGTCGAAGTCTTCTCCCCGCCCCCCGGGGGCAGCAACTGGACTGCGGTACTGACCTTCGCGTCGCACGCCGACCTGCAGCGGTGGCGGGAATCTCCGGAACGTGCTGACCTGCTGCACCGAGCCCGTGCGGTCGTCGACGACCAGGACTGGGTGCTCCCGGTCGGCTTCCGCCACTGGGCATCCGGACGTGATTCCGATACTCAGGCCCCCGCCTGGAAACAGGCGATGACGGCCATCGCCGTGCTCTATGCATTGGTGTCGGTCCTCAACATCACGCTCGGAAACTTCATCGGCGACGGGCTCAGCGTGGAGGGCAGCAAGGTCGTCACCGGGCTCGGCCTCTCCCTGCCGGTCGTTGTCTTCGTCGGCAACGCCGTCAGCACGGTCCTACTGACCTGGGTGTTGATGCCCGTCGTGACGCGCCTTCTGAGATGGTGGCTGAACCCGGCGGCGTCGAAGGCCCAGACCGTCCGCGGTGTCATCCTTCTGCTGGTGATCTATGTGATCGAGGTTCTCTTCTTCGTCTGGGTGTTCCGAACCTTCGGATTCTGATGTGCGCCCCACGACGCGTCGGCCAGTTGCACCGCATCGGTACGCCGTAAGTACCTCCACTGCAATGGCTTACTAGCCGCGCTCAATGGCCGAGCTGGATGGCGACGCCGTTGTTCTGCAGTTGGGCGAAGCTGTAGCTGAACTCGCCGCGGTGTCCCACCGAGACCACGTAGCGGTCCTGGCCTTCGGTGATCGGGAAGCCGAAAGTGAATGTGCAGGTGGCACTGTCGCCGTGGCCCTGGCCGAGCGCGGTGGTGGTTAGGATTTCGCGCTTGCCGTTGGTGACGGTGACCTGGGTATGCGGGCCGATGTCGGAGTAACCGTTCGCGCCCGAGCACGACGCGTCGTCCGCGGCGATGGCGCCGAAGCCCGCTGCGTCGGTCAGCACGAAAGTCCCTGACACCGTGACGGTCTCGAGGATGTGGAACCCCTTGGAGAACTCTCGGCAGAACACGTCGACGGCGATCTTGTCCGCCGCGGGACCCTGCTGCGGGCCGCCCTCGTCGAGTTGTCTGCAGACCTGCCTGCCGTGGGCGAGCGCATTGGCGTCCGAGGTGAACTGACCTTCCACCCCGGCGTTCTTGAGCGCTGACAGGTACTCGGCGTCGGGCGTGGGCTGCCGGTGCCGGTGCAGCAGCAGACCCCACAGCACCGCGCCCAGCAGCACGATGACCACCGTGGCGGCCCCGGTGGCCAGCCACGTCGACCGGATGCTTGTCCTGCTCCGGGCCGGCAGCGCGACGTAGCCCGGAAGCAGCCGGCCGCCGTCGGGGTCACCGGCCTGCTTCTTGCCGTCGCGCACCCGGTCGGTGGGGCGGCCGGCCACGTAGTAGCGGCCCTCGTGGCGCGCCGTCGGGTCTGGTCGCCACCCCGTCATCGCGGTGCCGTCCGGGGGGCCACATCTGGGGCAGATGCCGGTGTCGCCGACCTCGCCGCCGCAGTACGGACAGGTCATCGCGGTGCTGTGGCCCCCACGCCGATGGTGATGTGCGGCGACGCCGCCGGGTCGAGCCACCGCAGCACCGAGCGCATCTCCTCGGCGCCGATCGCCACGCATCCCCAGGTGGGGTCACCATCGCTGACATGCAGGAAGATCCCGGACGAGTTCCCCGGCACGCGCTGCGGGTTGACCGCGATGTTGACCGCGTAGTCGTAGATCGAACCCGAGTCGTAGAGGTTCTCGGCGTCCGACGACGGGCTCGACGCCCCGTGGGTGTGCAGGTTGTAGGTGGGTGAGTCGGGGTCCTCGTCCCACCAATCCTGGTCGCTGGTCTGGAAGTACGGCATCTTCGTGCCCGGGTTGGGCCGGCGGCCGAAGGCCTGGTCGAGCGGGAAGGTGCCCACCGGGGTACGGAACACGTCGTCCGCGGGCGCGCCGACCCCGAGCTCGCCGACAACGGCGGGCGTCGGACCCAGCACGGTTCGCCAGTCCGGGCCGACGCGCTCGTAGGCGGTGAGCGTGCCCGTGGTGGAACGGGCGGCGGGCACGCTGACGATGATCAGCTGGGCCGTCGCCGCGCCGGGGGGATCCGCCGGCGCCGAGGGCGGGGGTCCCGCGCCGAGCAGCGCGAGGGCCAGGGCCGTCGCGACCGCGAGCCGCCGCGATCGCCGAACCCGCAGTTGCATCCCAACAAAATACTGCCGCCCTCACGCGGGCGGAGGATCTACGGCCGGGATCAGTCGGTCGCGCGGGATGCGAAGTGAACGGTGGCGAAGCCGGTGCTCAGCGACACGTAGCGGGCATCGACGAGCCCGGCCTCCGTCATCGCCGCGCTGAGTTCGTCCCGGGAGAGCCAGGTGCGGATCGAATCGGAGGTGTAGCGGTGCGCGTCGTTATGCCAGGCCACCGCCCACCCCAACCTGGGCATCAGGGTGAAGTAGAAGGTGTCGTGCACGGCCCTGAGCGGCTTCGACGTCGGGGTGCTGAAGTCGAGCACCATCAACCGCCCGCCGGGCCGCAGCACGCGGCGGAACTCGCGCAGGGCCAGGGCGCGATCGGCGACGTTGCGCAACCCGAAGCCGATCGTCACCACGTCGAAGGATGCGTCCGGCCAGTGCAGGTCCATGGCGTCGCCCTCCTGGAAGTCGACGGACCCGTGGTCGCGGCGGCGGGCCACCTCGAGCATCGGCACGCAGGAGTCCACCCCCACCACCCGGCCGGTGGGCCCCACCGCCGCCGCCTCGAGGATCGCCAGGTCGCCCGTCCCGGTCGCGACGTCGAGCACCCGGTCACCGGGGCGCAGCGCGAGAAGTTCCATGGCCTGGCGCTTCCACAACCGGTGCAGCCCGAACGTCCACACGTCGGTCATAACATTGTAGCGGCCGGCCAACGCGGAGAACAGATCGTTCACGTATCCGCTCTTGGCCTCGTTCGACTCGTTCCAGCGCTGGGTCACCACACCGTTGCCAACGATCTGAGCCGCCGAAAAGTTCAAATGCAGGCCGCGCCGCCGCGCACAGCCAACCGACAGTTTCGCCCAAGCCGTTCGGCAGCGGCTTCACAGCGACCTGTACGCGCAGCCGACGGAACCCGTGGGGTGGGGCGGAGATACTCGAACCGCACGCTTGATCACTCAACCAACGATCCAGGGGGTCACATTGAGCGTCAAACGAATCGGTGCGGTAGCCGGGCTCGGAGCGCTCGGCGTCCTCGCCGCGGCGTTGGTGTCCCAGGGGGCGCCGGCCGAACTCCAGGCGAACACGTTCGGCGGCGCCGGCGCGACGGTGCTGCCGTCCTCGGACGTCGGCACGAACGTCGTGGCGACCAGCACGGTGATGCAGGGGCCGGTCGTCAAGGCGACGTTCTTCGGCAAGTCCTAACGGGAGCCGACCCCCCGGGCAACCACCACCGAAGCCCGCCCGGGGCACCCCGAACCACCCATTATCCTCGCTTTCTGGCGAACTACCGTGCGCTCACGCTAGGTTGTCCAGCAAACCGAGCGACCGGAGGGTGAGTGGGGGTGTCGATTCCGACCGCGACCGTGCAATCCAGCGGTCGGCGGGCGGTCGTCGCGGTGTGGTACGGCGTCATCTGCCACACCGGCTTCGTCCTGGCGTTGGCGAGCATGATGGTCGCCATGTACTACGGCATGAGCCGGTCGCTGGGCAGGGTGCCGCAGCCGTGGGGCTGGGTTGCGAATGCCGCTCTCCTGCTTGCCTTTCCGGTGCTGCATTCGATTCTGTTGAGCACCCGGGGGCGCGCGGTGCTGGCGCGTTTGGCGCCGGCGGGTACCGGGGCCACCCTCAGCACCACCACATACGTGATCATCGCCTCGGCTCAGGTGTTCGCGCTGTTCGCCCTGTGGACACCGAGCGGGACCATCTGGTGGCATGCCCGCTCGGCCGGCCTGGCGGCCGTGGATCTGCTCTACGCCGCGTCCTGGCTACTGCTGGGCAAAGCCATCCTGGACGCCGGACTGAACCTGCACACCGGCAGCATCGGCTGGACCGCGCTGCTGCGCGGGAGCAAGCCGATGTATCCGCAAATGCCCAGCACGGGGCTATTTAGGTTCACCCGGCAGCCGATCTACGTGGCGTTCGCGCTCACCGTGTGGACCGTGCCGACCTGGACCCCGGACCAACTCGCCGTCGCCCTTACCCTGACCGCGTACTGCCTGATCGGACCCCTGTTCAAGGAGGCCCGGTTCCGGCGCGTGCACGGCTCGGCGTTCGACAGCTACGCCAGCGCCGTGCCGTACTGGCTGCCCTGGCCCCGGAAGTCGGGGTAGGGCGGATGCTGCGCCGGATCGCGCTGCTGGCGATTGCCGCGCCGCGGCGCGTCCTCGTCGTCGCCGTGCTGGCGATGATCGCCGTCGGGATCTTCGGTGTCCCGGTCGCCGGGCACCTGTCGTCCGGCGGGTTGCAGGACCCGAACGCCGAGTCGGCGCGGGCAGCGAAACTGCTGACCGACAAGTTCGGCCAGGGTGACGCGCAGCTGGTGGTCGTCGTCACAGCGCAGGACGGCTTCGACAGCCCGAAGGCTCGGGCGACGGCCACCGACATCGTCGACCAGTTGCAGCGTTCCGGTCACGTCGCCTCCGTCACCTCGGCGTGGACCGTGCCGCCCGGGGCCGGCTCCGATCTGGTCAGCAGCGACAAGAAGTCCGGTCTGATCGTCGCCGGTATCACCGGTTCGGAGAGCACCCAGCTGGAGTACACCGAGTCGCTGACCAAGCAGATCGCCAGGGACACCGACGGCATCATGGTGCGCTCCGGCGGGGTCGCCATGGTGAACCTGCAGATCACCCGGCAGTCGCAGCGCGACCTGCTGCTGCTGGAGTCCATCGTGGTGCCGCTGAGCTTCATCGTCCTGCTGTGGGTGTTCGGCGGACTGTTCGCCGCCGCGCTGCCGGTCGGCGTCGGCATCATGGCGATCCTGGGATCCCTTGCGGTACTGCGGGTCACGACCTTCTTCACCGATGTGTCGATCTTCGCGCTCAACCTCACCACCGCGATGGGCCTGGCATTGGCCATCGATTACACGCTGCTGATGATCAGCCGCTACCGCGACGAACTGGCCGAAGGCGCCGAGCGTCCGGACGCCCTGATGACGATGATGGTGTCGGCCGGTCGCACGGTGCTGTTCTCGGCGACCACCGTCGCCCTGTCGATGGCCGTGATGGCGCTGTTCCCGATGTACTTCCTGCGGTCGTTCGCCTATGCCGGGGTGGCCACCGTCGCGTTCGCGGCACTGGCGGCCATCGTGATCACGCCGGCGGCGATCACGCTGCTCGGCGACCGCCTCGACGCGCTCGACGTGCGCAGGCTGATCCGTCGGGTGCTGCGCCGCCCGGAGCCGCAGCCCCGCCCGATCGAGCAGCAGTTCTGGTACCGCTCAACACGATTCGTGATGCGCCGCGCGCTGCCGATCGGTCTGGCGGGGGTGGCGGTGCTGATCGTGCTCGGCGCGCCGTTCTTCGGGGTGCGTCCGGGATTCCCCGACGACCGGGTGCTGCCGAAGTCCGCCTCGGCGCACCAGGTGGGTGACCAGCTGCGCAGCGACTTCACCAACAGCTCGGCGACGGCCGTGCAGATCCTGATCCCCGACTCGACCGGACTCGACGACCGGGCCATCTCGATGTACGCCGAACGGCTGTCCCGGGTGTCCGACGTCTCGGCGGTGTCGGCGCCCGGCGGAACCTACGTCAACGGCGCGCTCGTGGGGCCGCCGTCGGCCGCCACCGGCACCCAGTCCGGAACCACCCTGCTCACCGTCGACAGCGTCGCGCCGCTGTTCTCCGACCGCTCGGACCGCCAGCTGGACTCCCTGCACGCGATGGCCCCGCCCGGCGGCCGGGCGGTCGAGTTCGCCGGCACGGCGCAGACCAACCGCGACAGCGTCCACGCGATCACTTCGCGGCTGCCCCTGGTGCTCGGACTGATCGCGGTGATCACCCTGGTCCTGCTGTTCCTGCTGACCGGCAGCGTGGTGCTTCCGGTCAAGGCGGTGCTGCTGAACATCCTCTCGCTGTCCGCGGCGTTCGGTGCGATGGTGTGGATCTTCCAGGACGGCCATCTCGGCGGGTTGGGGACGACCCCGACCGGCACCCTGGTCGCCAACATTCCGGTGCTGCTGTTCTGCATCGCGTTCGGGTTGTCCATGGACTACGAGGTGTTCCTGGTCTCCCGCATCCGGGAGTTCTGGCTCGAGTCGCCCCGCGGCCCCGGCGACAACGACGAGTCCGTCGCCCTGGGCGTTGCGCACACCGGGCGGGTGATCACCGCGGCGGCGCTGATCATGGCGATCTCGTTCGCCGCGCTGATCGCCGCCCACGTCGCCTTCATGCGGATGTTCGGCCTCGGTTTGAGCCTTGCTGTGCTCGTGGACGCGACCCTGGTCCGGATGGTGCTGGTGCCGGCGTTCATGCACGTGATGGGCAGGTGGAACTGGTGGGCACCGAAGCCGCTGGTGAAGGTTCACAGTTTGCTGGGGATTAGCGAATCCGGCAAAAACCGGCATACTGGTTAAGTGTCCAACAGCAGCGCACGGCGGCCGGGACGGGTTGAACCAAACCCTTCGGCTGCTCGTGACCAGAACATGAGTCCCATCAGCGTTATCGCCGGCGTGCACGGCGCGGTACCGCCGCACCGCTACAGCCAGGCCGAGATCACCGATGCGTTCGTCGAACTGCCCGCGTTCCAGGGCTTCGAGAAGCTCGTCCGGGGCCTGCACGCCAACGCCAAGGTCGACTACCGCAACCTGGTGCTGCCCATCGAGGCCTATCCGCAGCTGACCGACTTCGGCGCGGCGAACGACCTGTTCATCGAGCACGCGGTCGAACTCGGGTGTGCCGCGCTGTCCGGCGCTCTGGAAGAGGCCGGCCTGGCGCCGCAGGACGTCGACGTCATCATCTCGACGACCGTCACCGGGATCGCGGTGCCGTCGCTGGACGCGCGGATCGCCGGCCGGCTGGGGCTGCGCCCCGACGTGCGCCGGGTGCCGATGTTCGGCCTCGGTTGCGTGGCGGGCGCGGCCGGTGTCGCGCGCCTGCACGACTACCTGCGCGGCGCGCCCGACGACGTCGCGGTCCTGGTCGCCGTCGAGTTGTGCTCGCTGACCTTTCCCGCCCTCAAGGCCGAGGTCAGCGGGCTCGTCGGCAGCGCGCTGTTCGCCGACGGCGCGGCGGCGGTGGTGGCGGTCGGCGAACGCCGTGCCGAGCGGATCGGCGCCGGCGGGCCGGACGTGCTCGACTCGCGCAGCCACCTCTACCCGGACTCGCTGCGCACGATGGGCTGGGACGTCGACTCCTCCGGGCTGCAGCTGGTGCTGTCCGCGGACCTGCCGGAGGTCATCGAGCGCTACCTGCAGGCCGATGTCACGGAGTTCCTGGCGACCCACGACCTCGGCCTCGACGACATCGGCGTCTACGTCAGCCACCCCGGTGGCCCGAAGATCATCGAGGCGATCGTCTCGAGCCTGGGCCTGCCCGACGACGCGCTGGAACTCACCTGGCGCTCACTGGCCGAGATCGGCAACATCTCCTCGGCCTCGGTGCTGCACGTGCTGCGCGACACCATGGCCAAGCGGCCGCCCAGCGGCCGCGGGCTGATGATGGCGATGGGGCCGGGGTTCTGCTCCGAGTTGCTGTTGCTCAACTGGCACTGACGAACGCATGGGTTGGTATCTGCTCCTGATCGCCGCGGTGGCGGTCGAGCGCCTGGCCGAGCTGGTGATCGCCCGGCGAAACCTGGCCTGGAGCCGCGCGCACGGCGGCGTCGAGTTCGGCGCCGCGCACTACCCGGTGATGGTCGTGCTGCACACCGGCTTGCTTCTCGGATGTGTGGCCGAGGTCGCCTGGCTGGGCCGCCCGTTCCTGCCCGCGCTGGGCTGGCCGATGCTGGCGATCGTGCTCGGCGCCCAGGGGCTGCGGTGGTGGTGCATCACCTCCCTGGGTCATCAGTGGAACACCCGGGTCGTGGTGGTTCCCGGCGCGCCGCGGGTCACCGGCGGCCCCTATCGCTACCTGCCGCACCCGAACTACCTCGCGGTGATCGCCGAGGGAGTGGCGCTGCCGCTGGTGCACACCGCGTGGCTGACCGCGCTGGTGTTCACGGTGGCAAACGCGCTGCTGCTGCGCACCCGGATCGGCACCGAGAACCGCGCGCTGGCGAGCCTGACATGATCGATCTCCTCGTCGTGGGTGGCGGACCGGCCGGGCTGGTCACCGGCCTGCATGCCGCCCGGGCCGGACTCGACGTCGTCGTCGCCGACCGCAGGCAGGGGCCGATCGACAAGGCCTGCGGCGAGGGCCTGATGCCGCACACCGTGGCCCAACTGGAGAAGCTCGGTATCCCGCTGCGCGGCAGGCCGTTTCACGGCATCACCTACCTCGACGAAACCCGTCGGGTCGATGCCGGGTTCCGGGCCGGCGCCGGAATGGGCGTGCGTCGCACCGCCCTGCACGCGGCGCTGCTGGAGGCGGCAGCGGCCACCGGAGTTCGCCTGGTGCACAACGACATCGGGCCCGTTACCCAGGACGGCGCGTCGGTTCGCTGCGGGGAGTTCCGGGCCCGCTACCTCGCCGCCGCGGACGGCCTGCACTCGCCGATCCGTCGCTCGCTCGGCCTCGCCCGGCCCAGTCGCGGGGTTCGACGGTGGGGGATTCGCAGGCACTATGCGACGGCGCCGTGGAGCGACCGGGTGCAGGTGTACTGGGCGCCGGGCGCCGAGGCGTACGTGACCCCGGTCGCGGACGACTGCGTCGGCGTCGCGATCCTGACCTCGACCCAGGGCGGATTCGACCGGCACCTGACCGAATTCCCTTTGCTCGCAGCCCATCTCGCCGGGCAGCCCCATGGGCCCGACCGGGCGGCGGGTCCGCTGCGGCAGCCCGTCAGCAGCCGTACCGCCGACCGCGTGCTGCTGGTCGGGGACGCCGCCGGTTACGTCGACGCCCTGACCGGAGAGGGTCTGGGCATCGCTTTCGCCGGCGCCGAACTGCTGGTGAACTGCGTGGTGTCCGACACCCCGCAGGATTATGACCGGCAGTGGCGGAAGATGTCGCGCCGCTACCGGCTGCTGACCGCGGCGTTACTCGAGGCCAGCGGCTTCGAGCCGGTGCGTTCGCGGTTGGTGCCGGCCGCCGCCGCGCTGCCCGCTGTGTTCGCCGGAATGGTCAACCTGCTCGCCTCCTAGCGGGGCAACCTGGCTTTGATCTTCTCGACGATTTTCTCGACGATGCCCCCGGCCTGACCGCCCTGTTGCGCGCTGCAGGCGTCGGCGTCGATGACCACATTGTTGTCCACTACCAGCACCCGCTGACAGGACCGGACCCGGTCGCCGTCGCCGCGGGTCACGCCGATGGTGATCCGGGAGTCGGCCCTGTTCAGGTCGCCGGACCGCCAGGCGGGCTGGGGTTGGTCGTTGATGGTGATGTTGAGCCGGTGGTTTGTGCACTTCGACCAGCGGTCCGCGGACTCGCTGAAGAACGCCCGCGCCGCCGCCGGGGTGGGAAAGCTCACCACGGACTGGACGACACGATCGGTCCAGTCGTCGGAGTCCGGTGCACGCAAGACCTGCCGGCGCACCGCGGTCCAGCCGGTGCCGTCGTAGCTGACCGCCTCGGTGGGCTGCCAGATCGCCAGGCAGCTGCGGTTGCGAAGGAGGTCGCGGTGGTCGGCCATTTCGGTGTCACCGGGTACGCCGTCATCGGCGTCGCCATCACGGTGTCGACGTCGCCGGCGGACAGCAGCGCGGTGTCCAGGGCGGCCGCGGGAACCGGTGGTGGCTGCCGCGCGGCCGCCGGCTTGCCCGCGCAGCCCGCCAGCACCGCGACGACGACCAGCGCGGTGGTTGCGATTCTCGGCACTGATTTCCTTCCCGTGGCACGGCGCCGGCTGTGGGCACCATGCCGGGCGGGGTCGAACGGCAGGCGTCCTCGAGGTGTCGCGGCGGTAGCCGCCGAGCGTAGGCTCCGCCGCTATGAGCGACGAGCTGTCCGCACGACAGGCCCGCGAGGTGCCGCAGATCGGTGACTGGAATCGCCTGCTGGACGGCCGCGTGGCCGTCGTCACCGGCGGCGGGGCCGGCATCGGCGGGGCGATCTCGGCGCTGTTCACCGCGCACGGCGCCCACGTCGAGGTGGCCGAGATCGACGCCGAACGCGCCGAACGCATCACATCCGACGTCGCCGCGGCCGGCGGCAGGATCAACGCCCACGTCGTCGACGTCACCGCCGACGCCGACGTCGCGCGGTTCGCCGAGGCGGTGCTCGGCCGCCACGGCCGGGTCGACGTGCTGGTCAACAACGTCGGCGACTACCGCCCGATGGTGGCGTTCGAGGAATCCTCCGCCGACACCTGGCAACGGATGTACGACATCAATCTGCGGCACGTATTCGCCGTGACCCGCGCGTTCCTCCCGGCGATGATCGAGGCCGGTACGGGCAGCATCGTCAACGTCCACTCCGTCGAGGGGATGCGTGGATTTCCCCGCGACCCGGTGTACGGCGCCATGAAAGCCGCTGTGGCGCACTTCACCACATGTCTCGCGGTCGACGTCGGACGGCATGGAATCAGGGTGAACGGCATCGGAACCGACCTCACCCAGACGCCACAGGTCGACTACCTCACCGGGTACGAGGACGTCGAGGAGATGTGGCGGTCTTGGGCGCCGGTGGGCCGGGTCGGCTGGCCCGAGGACCAGGCCCGGGTGGCCCTCTTCCTGGCCTCCGACCAGTCGGCATTCGTCACCGGACACAACATCCCGGTCGACGGCGGGACCAGGGCCGGCGGCGGGTGGATGTTCTCGCCACGGGCCGGTCGCTTCGTCAACCGGTCCCGCCACCTCTGACGAACCCCGGGTCCGCGATTCGTCGTGGCCGTTCATCGGTCGTCGGTAACCTCAACGTCAAATGACTTCCGATGACGCGATGCGGGTGGACGGCGGCGACCGCGGCCTCGCCGCCGCGTTGGGGGCGAACCCGCCGCTGGTCGCCATGCGCGCCGCCGAGCTCGCCGAGATGGACGTCTTCGACGGCTGCCCGCCCGAAGAGCTGCTGCCGCTGGCCGAGCGCCTGCGGCCGCTGCGCGCCCCGGCCGGGCAGGTGCTGATGCGACAGGGCGAACAGGCGGTGTCGTTCCTGCTCATCGAGTCCGGGCGGGCCGAGGTGCGGCACGTCGGCGAGGACGGTGAGGTGATCCTCGACGAGGTGTCGGCCGGTGTGCTCGTCGGCGAGATCGCCCTGCTGCGTAACCAGCCGCGGACGGCGACCGTCACCACCACCGAAGCGCTGTCCGGCTACATCGGTGACGAGGGTGCCTTCGCCATCATGGCGGAGCTGCCCGGCATCACCGAACGAATGGTGCGCACGGCGCGCCAGCGGCTGGCGGCGTTCGTCGTCCCGATTCCGGTGAGCCTGTCCGACGGCACCGAGTTGCTGCTGCGCCCGGTGCTCCCCGGTGACAGTGAGCGTTCCGCGCACGGGCCGGTGGAGTTCTCCAGCGAGACCCTGTACCGGAGGTTCATGTCGACGCGCGCCCCGAGCATGGCGCTGATGAACTACCTGTTTCAGGTCGACTACGTCGACCACTTCGTCTGGGCGCTTGTCGACGGCCTGGACGGGCCGGTGGTCGCCGACGCGCGGTTCGTCCGCGACGAGACGGACCCGACGGTGGCCGAGATCGCCTTCATCGTCGGTGACGCCTACCAGGGCCGGGGGATCGGCAACTTCCTGATGGATGCGCTCACCGTCGCCGCGCACGTCGGCGGCGTGAAGCAGTTCTCCGCGCGGGTGCTCACCGACAACCTTCCGATGCGGACCATCCTGGACCGCTTCGGCGCCGAGTGGGAGCGCGACGAGCCCGGAGTGGTGACCACCGTCTTCGATGTTCCCAAAGAGACTGCGCTGCAGATCGATTCGCCCTTGGCGCGTCAGATCCGAGATGTGGCCCGCCAGGTGATCCGGGCGGTCGGCTGAGATGGGCAGGCCGGCGCTGAACAAGGACACCCGACTGTGCATCTCGCTGGCCGCCCGCCCGAGCAATATCGGCACCCGGTTCCACAACTACCTCTACGAGCAACTCGGCCTGGACTTCATCTACAAGGCCTGCACCACCACCGACATCGGCGCCGCGATCGGCGGGGTGCGCGCCCTGGGCATCCGCGGCTGCTCGGTGTCGATGCCGTTCAAGCAGGACGTCATCCCGCTCGTCGACCACGTCGAGGAGTCCGCCCGCGCCATCCGCGCGGTGAACACGATCGTCAACGACGACGGTGTGCTCACCGCGGCCAACACCGATTTCATCGCCGTGCAGCAGTTGATCGCCGAGCACCGGCTGGACCCGGGCCGCAGCGTGCTCATCCGCGGCAGCGGCGGCATGGCGAGTGCGGTCGCAACGGCGTTCCGCGACAGCGGGTTCGGCGCCGGAACGATCGTGGCCCGCAACAGCGAGGCCGGGCGCGAACTGGCCCGGCGGCTCGGCTACCAGTGGCGTCCCGATGTCGGGAACATCGACGCCGCCGTGATCGTGAACGTCACGCCGATCGGGATGGCCGACGGCCCCGGCGAAGGGGAACGGGCCTTCGGCGAGGATGCGATCGCCGCCGCCGAGACGGTCTTCGACGTGGTTGCGTTTCCCTCGGAGACCCCGCTTGTCACCGCCGCGCGGCAGGCCGGCAAGCAGGTCATCACGGGTGCGGAGGTGATCGCCCTGCAGGCCGCCGAGCAGTTCTGGCGCTACACCGGCGTTCGTCCGAGGCCCGAACAGGTCGTGGCCGCATCGGCGTTCAGCCGCGCCTGAGGTCGATGAGCCGAACGAGATTGGCCGACTTGACGATTCAGCTCGTCAGGCGTTCACCACGACGATGGGGCGACGCACCCGCTCCGTCAGATGACCGGTGAATCCGGCGTAGAACAGTTCCGTCGCGACGAACCAGGACATCGATGAATGCACCGCGGACGCTGTCGGCGCGGTGTCGGCGGGCAACGGGAGTTCGAAGGGAATCGTCATCGGGCAGCCGGCCCGCAGTGGGATGTGGTTGCCCAACTTCAGCACCGGTCCGTTCGCCGGAGTCGTCTCGCATGGCCGTCGCCGCAGGGGATGCGATTCGCGATGACGCTGCCAGAACACCCGCAGATCACCGTCCGGCAGATCCGAGCCGGGGTGCAGCGAGATGTGTCCGCGGATCACCGCACCGGCCGCGAACACCGCTGCGGGCAGGTCGATGTCGACGGCGGTGTCGTGGGTACCGTCGTAGTGTTCGAGGGGCTCCGGGCCGGCGTCCACGTCGGCGGCCCGCACCAGCACCGTGAACTCGGCCTGTTCGTCGAGGTCCCGCCCGCCGCGCCGGATGCTCAGTCGGCATGCCCAGCGGGCGATCTCGGGCGATGATGCGGGTGCCCAGGAGGGAATGCGGAATTGCGCTGAGCCGCCGGTGAATTCGCTCGTCGCGATCGGGAGGTCGACGGTGGTGACGCTCACCCAGTCGTCGGCGTTGCGGTCGCCGCCGTAGTTGGTGCCCGGCTCGCCGAGCATCAACAGGTCATCGCTGGCGTTGCCCGCCGAATCCAACCGCCCGGCCCAGTGGTACCGGTAGAAGTTGGTGTATCCCCAATCCAGGGTCGCGGTCGTGACCTTGTCGATCGCACCGGTGGTGGTGACGGTGGCGGTCACCGTCTCGCGGGGCGAGAGGATCGTCGGGGTCACCGTCAGACTCGCCGTGGGCGAGCGGCGTAGCAGGCCCACTACTTCCTCTGGCTGGCCACGTAGTCCTCGGGCCGATTCTTCTTCATCCACAACCGAACCGGCGCGAACAGCAGCCAGAACAGGCCGTAGACGGGGTAGTAGACGGCCGCGGCGGCCAGGACGAAGAACAGCCACGCCGGATAGATGAGGATCAAGCAGAACTGGATGAACTGCTTGAGCCCCGCCGGATAGCTCTCGGCCATCGAGAGCAGGAAGCGGGGATCCATCGCCTTGAGAATCCGCTTGCCGGTCGACGTCTGGGCCTCCAGATCCGCCTGCGCCGGACTGACGTCACGGCCCAGTTCCTCGCGGGTCAGTCCCCGTGCCGGCGGTGGCGGTTCGTCCGGGAGGGGCGGTTGCGCAGAGGTCATCGGTGCCTCCTCGCCCGGACCGGCGCGCGTGGTACCGCACGCCGGTCCCGCGACGAATCGTCAGGGGGTGATGGTGGTCTTGTCGTCGATGACGCTGGTGGCGTCCATCAGCGGGCCTTCCTGGCCGTCGAGGGCGTCGGCGTTCATCTGCAGCACGTAGACGCCGTCCTGGCCGGGGATGACGACGGTCTTCTGGGCGATGATGCGCTTCTTGCCGTCCCGCGTGTAGTTGCCACCCATCTGGAAGGCGTCGAAGCCACCCAGGGTGCTCTTGCTGCCGTCACCCAACGCCTCCCAGCCGGGAAGGTTCTTCAGCTCGCCGGGGGCGTACTCGAGGATCTTCGCCGGATCCACATTGCCGGTCAGCTTCGAGACGATCGCGATGATGCTCGGCGGATCGTCGGGAACCTCGGCCTTGTCATAGAGGATCGCCCCGTACGCCCACTCCGGCGTCTTCGCCCCCGCATCGGACCAGTCGGGCGGGGTGGGCAGGTCGATCGTCGGTGCGCCGGGATCGCCCCGCTTCACCTGGGTTTCGGTGATCTGGTTTTCCTTGAGGTAGTCCTGGATCGTCTTGTTGGGTCCGGCGGCCTCGGTCGGGCTCGTGGACTCCGCCTTGGTCGACGTGGACGTGGCGGTCGAGGTGGACGTCGACGTCGAGGTCGACGTCGAGGTCTTGGTCTCGGTCTTGGAGCCGCACCCGACGAGCGCGACACTCAATGCGACGGCGGCGAGGGCCGCCGTCGATACCGCCGTGATCTTCTTCATCGCGTTGGCTCTCCTTGCCGTTTGGGGACGCGGCTTGTTGCCTTCGACCCAATTCGAATGAGGAGCTTAGTGCGCTTCGCACAGACATCGGGCCGAAATCCGGCAACCCGTCCGACCCCTCAGGCAGGCGAAATGCCGTAGAATTCGAACGCGCGCAAGCCTGACTCCGACGAAATGACGCGCCGCAGGCTGCCCGTCGAAATGCCCGCCGAATTCGTGGCGTCGATGGCCGAAGCGCGCACGGCCCGGCGGCGGATCGGCCTCGGGTAGGTTGGCGGCATGGGTAAGGCGATCGTCGGAACAGCATTGGCCACCGCGGCAGCCGCGGTCGTCGGAAGCGTGGCAAGCCGTGAGGGTGTGCAGAACTGGTACCCCACGCTGCGCAAGCCGAGTTTCAATCCGCCCAATGCGGCGTTCCCGATCGCGTGGACGACCCTGTACGCCGACATCGCGGTGACATCGGCCTCGGCCATCAACCGGTTCCGTGCCGACGGTGATGACGCGAAGGCGCGGGCCTACACCGCGGCGCTGGGCTCCAACCTCGTGCTCAACGCCGGCTGGAGTTGGCTGTTCTTCAAGGCGCACAAGCTGGGGCTGTCGGCGGTGGCCGCCGGCGCGCTGGCGGCCAGCAGCGCGGACCTGGCCCGTCGGGCCGGCGAGGCGGACCCGAAGCTGGGCGTCGCGCTGGCCCCGTATCCGCTGTGGTGTTCGTTCGCGACGCTGCTGTCCACCGCGATCTGGCGCCTCAACCGCTGACCGCCTGAGCGGTATCCCGCGTGCGGCGGTGGGTGATCTGCCTGACGGTGCCGGTGGTGCTGACCGCCTGCGGGTCACAGCCCGGCCCGGCGACCCCCGCCGCCCCGTCCACCGGCCCCGCCGCGCCAACGGTCAACCCGGCCAACGTCAAACGGATCCGCCCGGCGCTGCCGGCCGGGTACGAGGTCGCCGAGCTGGCCGGCCCGGTCAGCGCCGCGGGCCTGTGGGGTTTCGGTCCCGGTTGGACTGCGGCACCGCCGCAGTGCGCGGCGCTGGCGGACCCCGCGCCCACCGATGCCGGCGCCCGGGGGTTGTCGGCGTCCGGGCCGGGCGGAACGGTGTACGTGGTGGTTGGCTCTGCAAAGCCGGACGTCACCGCACTGACCGATCAGTGCGCGCAGTGGACGATGGACTTCGCCCACACCAGCGGGACGGCCAACCTGGTCGAGGCCCCGCACATCGACGGCGCCCAGACCGTCGCCATGACGGTCGCCACCCGAACGGTGGTCGAGTCCGGCACCCAGACCCGCGGGCAGGCCAACACCGCCCAGGCGTATCTCGACGGCCACGTCGCCGTCGTCACCCTGGTGACCGAGCCCGGATCGGCCCATCCACCGCTGGACGGCGGCTATGTCGCCGATCTTCTCGGCAAGACCGTCGCGGCGGTGCGCGGCTGATGCCGCGGTCGTTGGGTACATTGGCGCAGATGTCGAACCCGAGGGTGCTCGCCGCACTGCTGTGCGTCGGTCTGGTGGCGGCCTGCGGCAAGGCCGAATCTCCCGCTCCCAAGGCCGATATCGGCAAGGTGTCGACGCTGAAATCGAGCTTCGGCCCCGACTTCAAGATCGCCGAGGTGGCGCCGACGGGGATCGACCCGAAACTGCTCGCCGGGCAGAAGCTGCCCGACTCGCTGAAGTTCGACCCGCCGGGATGCGCGAAATTCGCTACCGGACAACTTGTTCCGGCGGGCACCCAGGGCAACATGGCGGCGCTGTCGGCCGAGGGGCAGGGCAACCGGTTCATCGTGATCGCGGTCGAGACCAACGAGCCGGTGCCGGTGACCGAGCCCGGACCCGACTGCCAGAAGGTGGCCTTCAGCGGCGGCGCGGTGCGTGGTCTGGTCGAGGTCATCGACGCGCCGCCGATCGACGGCGCAAAGACCCTCGGTGTGCACCGGGTGCTGCAGACCGTCATCAACGGCGCGCCGCGCTCCGGTGAGGTCTACAACTACTCCGCGCACTTCGGCCCCTACCAGGTGATCGTGACCGCGAATCCCCTCGTGCTGCCCGACAAGCCCGTGCAGAAGGTGGACACCGAACGGGCCCGCACTCTGCTGGCCGCCGGCGTCCGCGCGATTCGCAGTTGATTCAGCGCACGTCGCGCGGCCGGAACTGGATGCTGATCCGCGGGCCCTTCGGGGCGGTCGTCTTGGGCACCGCGTGTTCCCAGGTGCGCTGACAGGAACCGCCCATCACGAGCAGGTCACCGTGGCCCTGCGGGAGCCGCAGCGACGGGCCGCCACCGCGGGGACGCATCGCGAAGACCCGCGTCGCACCCAGGCTGACGATCGCGACCATGGTGTCCTGCGAACTGCTGCGACCGATGGTGTCGCCGTGCCAGGCCACGCTGTCGGAGCCGTCGCGGTACAGACACATTCCAGCGGTGGTGAACGGTTCCCCGAGTTCACCGGCGTAGACGTCGTTGAGCCGGCGGCGCAGTCGGGTGATCGCCGGGTGCGGCGCCGGTTCGGCGGTGAGGTCGTGGAAGCTGACCAACCGCGGCACGTCGAGCACCCGGTCGTACATCTGGCGGCGTTCGGCGCGCCAGGGCACGGCCGAGATCAGTTCGTCGAACAGGGCGTCGGCGTCGTCGACCCAACCGGACCGCAACTCGATCCACGCCCCGGCGCCGAGGCTGCGGCGCTCGCTGTGGTCGAAGAGTGCGCCCTGGACCGACACAGACACCCACCCAGCCTATCGCACGTGCGTTCGAATGTATGGGTGTCGGTCAAAGTCGGACCGGTCCCGGCCCCTGGCCGGCCAGCACGTCGGCCGGATTGGACAGCGCGCAGCTGCGCAGGCTCAGGCAGCCGCAGCCGATGCAGTCGGCCAGGTTGTCGCGCAGCCGCTGCAGGTGCAGGATCCGCTCCTCGAGGTCGTCGCGCCAGCCGGCCGACAGCCGCGCCCAGTCCCGGCTGGTCGGGACCCGGCCGGCGGGCAGCGTCGCCAGCGCCTCGCGCACCCGGGCCAGGGGGATCCCCACCCGCTGCGACATCCGGATGAACGCCACCCGGCGCAGCGTGTCGCGGGCATACCGGCGCTGGTTGCCCGCCGTGCGGCGGCTGGCGATCAGGCCCTCGCGTTCGTAGAAGTGCAGCGCCGAAATCGCCACCCCGGCGCGCTCGGCGAGCTCGCCGGGGGTCAGCTCGTGCTCCGTCATACCTCAACAATAGTTCAGGTGAGGCTGCGGTCCCGTGCGGTTCGCCGGGCGGAGCCAGGCGATACGGTGCTCTGTGTGACGGTCACGCTGGGCTCCAACTCCGAGGTGGGCACGCTGCGCGTGGTCATCCTGCACCGGCCCGGCGCCGAGCTTCAGCGGCTCACCCCCCGCAACAACGACAAGCTGCTCTTCGACGGGCTGCCATGGGTGGCCCGGGCCCAGGAGGAGCACGACGCGTTCGCCGACCTGCTGCGCTCCCGCGGGGTCGAAGTGCTGCTGATGTCCGACCTGCTGACCGAGGCCCTGGGGAGCGGGGCCGCGCGAATGCAGGGCATCGCCGCCGCGGTCGACGCCCGTCGGCTGGGACTGCCGCTGGCCCAGGAGTTGTCGGCGTATCTGCGCACCCTGGAGCCCGCCGATCTCGCCTACGTGCTGACCGCGGGCATGACGTTCACCGAGTTGCCGATCGCCGGCAGCGAGCTGTCGCTGGTGCGGCGGATGCACCACGGCGCCGACTTCGTCATCGAACCGCTGCCCAATCTGCTGTTCACCCGCGACTCCTCGTTCTGGATAGGCCCGCGGGTGGCGATCCCGTCGCTGGCCCTTCCGGCCCGGATGCGCGAGACCTCGCTGACCGATCTCATCTACGCCCACCATCCGAGGTTCCTGGGTGTGCGCCGGGCCTACGAGTCGCGCTCGGCGCCCGTGGAGGGTGGCGACGTGCTGCTGTTATCGCCGGGCGTGGTGGCGGTCGGGGTGGGGGAGCGCACCACGCCGGCGGGCGCGGAAGCGTTGGCGCGCAGCCTGTTCGACGACGACCTGGCGCACACGGTGCTGGCGGTGCCGATCGCGCAGGAGCGCGCGCAGATGCACCTGGACACCGTCTGCACGATGGTGGACACCGACGCGGTGGTGATGTATCCGGCGATCAGCGACTCGTTGTCGGCGTTCACCATCACCCGGGTCGCCGGCGGCATCCGGATCGGCGACGAGGAGCCGTTCGTGACGGCCGCCGCCGACGCGATGGGTATCGACCGGCTACGGGTCATCGACACCGGCCTGGACCCGATCACCGCCGAGCGCGAGCAGTGGGACGACGGCAACAACACGCTGGCGCTGGCGCCCGGCGTCGTCGTGGCCTACGAGCGCAACAGCGAAACCAATGCGCGCCTCGCTGATTCGGGCATCGAGGTGCTGCCCATCGCGGCGTCCGAACTCGGCACCGGACGCGGTGGCCCGCGGTGCATGTCGTGCCCGGTGGCCCGGGATCCGCTTTGACCGAGCTGTTGATCGGCGGAGAACTCGTCGGCGGCGGCGCCGGCAGCTTTCCCACCGTCAACCCGGCCACCGAGGAGCCGTTGGGCACGGCGGCCGACGGCGACGGGGCCGACATGGACCGGGCGGTCGGCGCGGCGCGCGCGGCCTTCGACGGCACCGACTGGTCCCGCGACACGGCGTTGCGGGTGCACTGCCTGCGTCAGCTGCGCGGCGCGCTGAAGTCCGAGATCGCGGGGCTGCGGGAGATCACGGTCGCCGAAGTGGGCGCACCGGTGACGTTCACCCACGGAGCGCACCTGGAGGGCCCGGTCGACGATCTCGCGTACCCCGCCGACACGGCCGAAAGGTACTCGTGGCAAACCGATCTCGGTGTCGCGACGCCGATGGGTGTCTCCACCCGCCGAACCCTGCTCCGCGAACCGTTCGGCGTGGTGGGCGCGGTGACCCCGTTCAACTTCCCGCACCAGATCAACCTGGCCAAGCTCGGCCCCGCGCTGGCCGCCGGCAACACCGTGGTGCTCAAGCCGGCGCCGGAGACGCCGTGGTGCGCGGCGCACATCGGGCGGATCATCGCCGAGCGGACCGACTTTCCGCCCGGCGTGGTCAACATCGTCACCTCCGGTGATCCGCGACTGGGCGCCCAACTCAGCTCGGACCCGCGGGTCGACATGGTGTCGTTCACCGGATCGACCGCCACCGGCCGGGCGGTGATGACGGCGGCGGCCGCGACCATCAAGAAGGTGTTCCTCGAACTCGGCGGCAAATCGGCCTTCCTCGTGCTCGACGACGCCGATGTGGGTCGGGCGGCCGCAGCCGCGGCCGTCGCGGTGTCCCGGCACGCCGGCCAGGGCTGCGCCTTCACCACCCGGTTGCTGGTCCCGCGGGGACGCTACGACGAGGCCGTCGCGGCCGCCGCCGAGGCGATGCGGGCCATCCCCGTCGGTGACCCCGCCGATCCGGCCACCGTGTGCGGCCCGTTGATCTCGGCGAGGCAGCGCGACCGGGTGCAGGGCTATCTGGATCTGGCAGTGGCCGAGGGCGGTTCGTTCGCCTGCGGCGGACGGCGGCCGCCGGGTCTGGCGCGCGGGTACTTCATCGAACCCACGGTCATCCGTGGGCTCACCAACGCCGCCCGGGTGGCCCGCGAGGAGATCTTCGGACCGGTGCTGGTGGTGCTGGCCCACGACGGCGACGACGATGCGGTGCGCATCGCCAACGACTCCCCGTACGGCCTGTCGGCCACCGTGTGGGGCGCCGATCTGGACCGGGTGGACCGGGTGGTCGCGCGGCTGCGAGCCGGAACGATCAACGTCAACGGTGGGGTCTGGTACAGCGCGGACGTGCCGTTCGGCGGCTACAAGCAGTCGGGGGTCGGCCGTGAGATGGGGCTGGCCGGCTTCGAGGAGTACCTCGAGACCAAACTCGTCGCGACGGCCGTGAACGCCTGATGCGGCATTTATAGTGCGCTGATGACCGGCGGCCGCGCCTTCGACGCCGACGCGCTGCGGGCGAGGTACGCCCGCGAGCGCGAACGCAGGCTGCGTCCGGACGGCATCGCGCAGTACGTCGAGATCGCGGGCGAGTTCGCCGGTTTCGCGGCGGACCCGTGGGCCGGCGCCCCGGCCGCCCGGGCTCCGCTGACCGATGAGGTCGACGTGGCGGTGATCGGCGCCGGATTCGGCGGCCTGCTGACCGGCGCCCGGCTGCGCGAACTCGGTGTCGCCGGCATCCGGCTGATCGACAAGGCGGCCGACGTGGGCGGCACCTGGTATTGGAACCGGTATCCGGGCATCGCCTGCGACGTCGAGTCCTACGTGTACCTGCCGTTGCTCGAGGAGGTCGGCTACCTGCCGACCGAGAAATACGCCAAGGGTGCGGAGATCTTCGCGCACTGCCGGCGGATCGCCGAGCACTACGACCTGTACCGCGACGCCTGCCTGCAGACTGAGGTGCGGGAAATCCGTTGGGATGCAACACAATGCCGCTGGATCATCACCACCGATCGCGGTGACGCGATGCGTGCCCGGTTCGTGTCGATGGCCAACGGGTATCTGCAGAAGCCCAAACTGCCCGGTATCGAGGGGATCTCGTCGTTCCGCGGGCACGCCTTCCACACCAGCCGGTGGGACTACGCATACACCGGTGCCAACCTGGAGCACCTGGCCGACAAGCGGGTCGGCATCATCGGCACCGGCGCCACCGCCGTGCAATGCGTGCCGTACCTGGCTTCCGCGGCGCGGCAGCTGTACGTCTTCCAGCGCACCCCGTCGACGGTCGACGTGCGCAACAACCAGCCCACCGACGCGCAGTGGGCAGCCGAGCTGGCACCGGGCTGGCAGCGCCGCCGCATCGAGAACTTCCAGCAGCTCACCGCCGGCGGTGACGCCGAGGAGGACCTGGTGGCCGACGCGTGGACCAGCATCGTGAAAACGCTGCTGGTGATGCGGGACGGCGAGTTGGCCGACTTCGCCAAGATGGAGGAGGTTCGGGCGCGGGTCGAGGCCGTCGTAGCCGACCCGGCCACCGCGGAGGCGCTCAAACCCTGGTACGGCTACTTCTGCAAGCGGCCCTGCTTCCACGACGACTACCTGGCCACCTTCAACCGCGACAACGTGACCCTGGTGGACACCGGCGGCCGCGGCGTGCAGCGGATCACCGAGCGCGGGGTCGTCGTCGACGGTGTCGAGCACGAACTGGACTGCCTGATCTTCGCGACCGGCTTCGAGGTGGGCACCGAGTACGCCCGAAGGACCGGCTTCGAGGTGGTGGGCCGCGACGGGCTGACCCTGACCGACGCGTGGCGCGGCGGGGTGCGCACACTGCACGGTCTGTACGTGCACGGTTTCCCGAATCTGTTCGTGGAGAGCATCGCCCAGTCGGGGTTCACGGTGAACTTCCCGTACCTGCTCGACGTCCAGGCCACCCAGGTGGCCTGGATCATCAACTGGGCGTTGACCCATGGCGCCACCGAGGTCGAGGCCACCACCGAGGCGGAGGCCGGTTGGGTCGATGCCGTGCTGGCCCGTTCCACGGGCAGCGTCGAACGGGCCCGCAACTGCACCCCGGGCTATTACAACCGGGAGGGTCACGCCACCGCCGCCACCCGCCAGGGCAGTTTCTTCCTCGGCGGCCCAACCGAATACGCCGAGATACTGCAGGCGTGGCGGGACGACGGCGGGCTCGACGGCCTCGACGTCCGCGGCGGTAGCCGGTGACCCGGCACTACCCGCTCGGCCGGGTCCGGGCCGCCCTGCGCCGCGGGCGCCGGCCGCGGGTGGCGATCATCGGGGCCGGCTTCGGCGGCCTCGCCGCGGCGGTGGCGTTGCGCCGGATCGGCGTCGACGACATCTTCATCATCGAACGCAGCGACGGCGTCGGGGGCACCTGGCGGTTGAACACCTACCCCGGCGCCGCGTGCGACATCCAGAGCCATCTGTACTCGTTCTCCTTCGCCCCCAACCGGGATTGGACTCGGACCTACGCTCACCAGCCCGAGATCCTGGCCTACCTGGAGTCGGTCGCCGACGAGTTCGACCTGAACCGGCACCTGCTGACCGGAACCCGGGTGCGCAGCATCCGCTGGAACCCGAAGATCCAGCAGTGGAGCCTGGACCTCGAATCGGTCTCCAGCGGAGGCGGTTTCGGCTTCGCCGCTGATGCCGTGGTCAGCGCGGTCGGTTTGTTCGGGGAACCCAAACTGCCGGACATCGCCGGTCTTTCCGGCTTCGCCGGCCCGGTGATGCACACATCGCGCTGGGATGCCGGCGTCGATCTGACCGGCAGCCGGGTCGCGGTGATCGGCACCGGGGCCAGCGCGGTCCAAGTGGTGCCCGAACTGGCGAAGATCGCGGCGCACGTGACGGTGTTCCAGCGCACTCCGCCGTGGATGGTGCCCAAGGACGACCGCCCGTTCACCGCGGCCGAACTGGCCAGATTCCGCCGCAGCCGGTGGGCTTCGAAGCGGGAGCGGTGGCGGCTGTGGAAGGAGCAGCACGACTTCACCGCGTTGCGCGTCGACGATCCGCTGGTCGCCGGGCGTCAGGGCATCGCCGAGGACTTCCTGCGACGCAAGGTCTCCGACCCGGCGCTGCGGGCCGCGCTCACCCCGGACTACCCCTTTCGCTGCAAGCGGGTGCTGCTCGGCTCGGACTATTACGCCGCCCTGCAACGCGACAACACCGATCTGGTCACCGAACCGATCGTTGAGATCACCGAATCGGCCGTCGTCACCGGCTCGCGGGTGACCGACGTCGACGCCGTCGTGCTCGCCACCGGATTCCAGACCAACCACTACCTGGCCGGCATCGAGGTGATCGGCGCCGACGGCCAGTCCCTGCACGAACGCTGGGGCGAGGACCCCAGCGCCTATCTCGGGGTGGCGGTCAGCGGGTTCCCCAACTTCTTCATGCTCTACGGGCCCAACACCAACCAGGGCGGGAACTCGATCGTTTATATCCTCGAGGCGGGCGCCCGCCTGGTGGCCGACGCCGTCGCCCGGCTCGCCCGCACGGGCGGGAGCCTTCAGGTGCGTCCGGAGGCCGAGCGCCGGTTCAACGACGAGATCGGCGCCGAACTCGAACACACGGTATGGACCCGGTGCGGCAGCTACTTTCGCTCACCGAGCGGACGGATCGTCACCCAGTGGCCGTACAAGGAGCTGGAGTACGCCCGGCGCACCTGGCGGCTCCGGTCCCGGGACTGGACGCACGACGACTACAGGCCCGACGGCCAGGTCCCGATGACCGCCTCGGACTCCAGGCGCTCGAGCTCCTGAGCGTTCAAACCCAGAGCGCCGCTGAGGATCTCGCCGTTGTGCTGGCCCAGCAGCGGAGCCGGGCTGCGGACGAAATCGCCGGTCATCGGCGGCCGGGGGTAGGGCAGCGGCCCGCACAGCGGGTGTTCGACGGTCTGGAAGAAGCCGCGGGCCCGCAGAGCGGGGTTGTCGGTGACGTCCGGCGGTTGCACCACCGGGGCAGCGGGAATTCCGGCGGCCAGGAGGGTTTCGACGGTTTCGTTCAGCGGCCGGCCGGCGAACCACTGGGCGAGATGGGCGTCGATCGTGTCCGCGGACTCTGTCGAGTAGTCCAGGGCAGCAGCCCAATTCGGCTGCCCCAAAACGGTCTTGAGTGCCTGCCAGTCGTCGTTGTGGCGAACGCTGACGGCGATCCACTGTTCCTCGCCGGCGCAGGCGTAAACGTTCTGCACGGCGAACTCGTGGCCGCGGTTGCCGCGGCGGGTCAAGGTGATGCCGGCGACGTCACGCTCGATAACCTGCAGCGCGCTGGCGTTGAGCACAACATCGATCATCGGCACCTCGACGAGCTGACCAAGCCCGGTGCGGCCCCGGTGTTCGAGTGCCGCGACGGTGAGAAAGGCTGCGTGCACACCGGCCAGCGGATCACACGCACCGCGCGGAGCGGTCGGCAGGCCGTCGGGGTAGCCGGTGATCCAGGCCAGCCCGGCGAGTTGCTCCATGGTCATCGCGAAGCCGACGCGGTCGCGCCATGGCCCATCCAGCCCGAATCCGGGCATGCGGGCCTCGATGATCCTCTCGTTGAACCCCTTGAGCACGTCGTAACCGAGCCCGAAGTTCTCCATGACGCGGGGGGTGAAGTTCTCGACCACCACGTCGGCATCGGCCACCAGACGGCCGAGAAGTTCTCGGCCGGAGTCGGACTCGAGATCCAGGGTGATCGACTCCTTGCCGGAGTTGACGCCGTGGAACACCCAGCTGTACTCCCACCAGCGCTCGACGTCGGCGCGGAAGCCGCCCGCGAAGCGCATCCCGTCGGGACGTTGCACCGACTCGATCTTGATCACATCGGCGCCGAGCATGGCCAGCAGGTGGGTGGCCGCCGGACCGGCCCAGAACGCGGTCAGGTCGACGATCGTGACACCCGCCAGTGGCAGACCCGCAGCACCGCTGTGTGATTCGCGGTTTGGCCACGTGGGTGCCTCGTCCCCGAGTCGGGGCGGCAGGGCGGCCGGTAGTGGTGGAGTCTCGCTCATCCGCCAGGGCGGTCCGGGTGCGCGGAACCCGGATGGATGGTCCACGAACGAGCCGCGGACCTCGAAATGATCCATGGTGCACAACGTTTCGCCATTCCCGATCGCGGTCATCGGGATGCGGAACAACGCCGCCAGCTCCACGATCTCCTCGACGGTGTGTGCGGCGAACCAGTCGGCGGTGCGCGCGCGAACCAGGTCGCGCTGCTCCCAGCGCCCGACCTGGAAGCGGAGTTCGGGAACGTCGGCGAGATCCGGGCACTCGACCATGGCGCAGAAGTCCTGCCACTGCTGGCCGGTCGCCATCGAGATGCCGACGTAGCCGTCCTTGGCGCGCTCGACCGACGGCACCTCGGTGGACCGACCGACGACCTCGAGCAGCATCAATTCCTTACGCAGCCAGGAGAACACCTGCATCGAAGTGGTCATGGCCTCCAGCACAGACAGATCGGACCGGCCACCACCACCGTGATGGGAGGCCAGCCCGATCGCGGCCGCGTAACTGCCCGCCACGAACTCGCCCAGGTCACCACCCACCGCGATGGGGGGACGCTCGGGCTCACCGCGTGATGCCGTCGACCCGCACCAGGCCTGCAGCGTGAATTCGGTGGCGGGCCGGTCGGTCCACGGCCCGGCCCAGCCGAAGTCGGACAGCGTGACCACGGTGCGCAGCGCGTCGACGTCCACACCGAGTTCTTCTGCACCGTCGGGCGTTGCGCCCACGATCACGATGTCTGCCGCGGCGAGCAATCCGGCCGGCACCGTCGCGGCGGCGACACTGCGCTTGCCGCCGGCCAGGAACGCGAAGAACGGGCTTTCGGCCTCTCGCGGCGGGACACCGGCGGGTCGGTAGTGGCGCAGCCGGTGGCCGTCCGGCGGCTCGACCATCACCACGTCGGCGCCGGCGTCGCGCAGCAACTTGCCGGCGTAGGCAGTGGCCAGCCGGTCGCCGATCTCGACCACGCGCAGACCGGACAGCGGAGTGGGCATGCCGCTCAGCCGATTCCGAAGTCGATCACGCCGCGGATCAGTTCACCCGAGAGCAGGTCGGCGAACCCGGCGTTGATGTCGACGAGGCGGTAACGCCGGGTGATCATCTCGTCGAGCATCAGCTGACCCGAGGTGTACATCGCGGCGAGCAGTGGGATCTCCGAGCGCGGGTTGCAGGAGCCGAATACCGTCCCGCACAGGTTCTTGTTCATCAGGACCAGGTCCTGGATGTCCAGCGACACCGGCTGTGGACCGGCGGCGGCCATCCCGGTCAGCACGCAGGTGCCGCCCTTACGGGTCAGGGCCAGCGCGGCGCCGATGTCGACACCGTTGATCTCCGACGGCGCGAGCACCACCGCGTCGGCCATCACGCCGCGGGTGAGACCTCGCACCAGGGCGATCGCCTCGTCGGCGTCCGCTGCGGAGTGGGTGGCGCCGAAGGACAGCGCCGATTCCCGTTTGGCCGCAACCGGATCCACGGCGACGACCACCGTCGCCCCGTTGATGACGGCGCCCTGGATGGCGGCGGTGCCGATGCCGCCGGCTCCGACGACGACCACCGTGTCACCGCCGCGCACGTTCGCCCGGCGGGCCGCCGAGCCGTAGCCGGTCGGGACCGCGCAGGACAGCAGCGCGGCCGGCACGAGCGGGATGTCCGGGTCGATCTTCACCAGCGAATCGGCGGCGACCACGGTGTGTTCGGCGAACGCGCCGATCTTGGAGGTGTGGCCCAGGTCCTCGCCGTCGACGGTGTGGTGGCGGAAGGTGCCGTCGGTCGGCATGCCGGGGGTCAGCACGCCCGCACCCCGGTCGCACAGGTACTCCATGCCGGAGGAACACCATCGGCACTGTCCGCACACCGCGACGAACGAGGTGACGACGTGATCGCCGGGAGCCAGCCCGGTCACCGCCTCCCCGACCTCGAGCACCACCCCCGACCCCTCGTGGCCGCCGATCGTCGGCGGCCGGGACTTCTGGGTGGCCGGCGGCGCCATGAACCCGTTGCGGATGTGGTCGTCGGAGTGGCAGAGCCCGGCGGCGGCCATGGCGACGAGCACCTCGCCGGCCCGCGGGGGGTCGAGTTCGAACTCCTCGACCAACCAGTCGCCGCCGACCTCGCGGACGATGGCGGCGCGGCTCCTCATGGGTGACGACATTACGGGTGCCCGCTCGCCGAGATCGACACCATGGCTGCGAATCCTCCCGGATCGCAGCCCTCATGCAGATCTCGGTAGCGGTAGGCCCCGAGCCGTGAACGCATCGTGCACTCGCCGAAGAATGAAGCCCCTGCCGTGTTCTTTGACCACCCGGATGACCAGCCAGTTCAACTGAGCGAGCATCTCGTGGCGGCCGATGTCGCGGACGAACTGCCGGCGATCTGCGCGGTGCTGGTCTCCGTCGTATTCAAGGCCGATTTTGGGCTCGTCCCAGCCCAGGTCGACGAAGGCGGTCCGGTACCCATCCGTTACCGGAATCTGGGTCCTCGGGCGCGGAAGTCCCGCATCGACGACCAGCATTCGAAGCCACGATTCGCGTGGCGACTGGGCGCCCGCATCGGCAAGCGGCAGCATCGCCCGGGCACGGCGAACCCCGCGAGCCCCGTAGTAGTGCGCGGCGAGTTCGAGCACGTCTGGGGTGCGAACACCCGTCGAGGCGATGAGAGCGTCGAGGTACGCGACGGCTTGGACGCGCGCCAGGTGCCGCGCGAGATCGAGGGCGGTGCGCGCGGGAGAGGTCACAGCGAGTTCGCCGATTCGCACGATCTCATCGGGGTCGATGCGTTCTTGGCGGACGACGACCCCTTTGCGCGGCCGACGACTGGTTCCGATCAGTTCCACCGGGGTGTTCTCGTCGACCCAGCTCACCCCGTGCAGGCCGGCTGCGGCTCGGCCGGCGACGATGCTCCCCGGTACCCAGAGCGCTGCGGCGTGGGTTTTCACCGCGAGCGTGCGCGGGGCGCCGTTGGCGACGTAGACGTCGGGATGCAGCGCGGTGTAGTTCCAGCGCAGCCGGCCGCGGCTGAGGAGTCCGCCGGCGATGGCCTCGCTTCCCCGAAACGGTGGGGACATGACCGAATGCTGATGGGGCAGTCCGACAGAACAGCGGTCGTCGTCCCCAAATCGCTCTTAGGGCTGTGGAATTGTGCGAATCACGACCCTGGTGACGATCTCGCGGCAGTCGTCGGCGGCGACGGAGGCTAACGCACGGGGGCTAGCGCCAACTGGGCAGCCAGATCTCCATGGTCCACGTCGACTGTGAGATCGGGATCCCGGTCAGCACCGGGTAGAGCCAGGCGAAGTTGGTGATCACCAGCGCGACATAGCAACTCACCGCGACCAGCCCCAGCGTCCTGCGCTCGGGGTTGCGGGTCGGCTGGTAGAGGATGTCGCCGAGGATCAGCGCGATCGCCATGATCAGGAACGGTGCCATCGGCACCGCGTAGAAGAAGTACATCTGCCGGTCGATGTCGGCGAACCAGGGCAGGAAGCCCGCGCAGTAGCCGACCAGCACGACCGCGTAGCGCCAGTCCCGGCGGACGAACGCCCGCCAGGCCGCATACAGCAGCACCGGCACCGCCAGCCACCACATCGCCGGGGTCCCGACCAGCATCACGGCCTTGACGCACGACGCCGCCCCGCAGCCGGGAACGTTCTGGTTGTCGATCGCGTACAGCACCGGCCGCAGCGACATCGGCCACGTCCACGGCTTGGACTCCCACGGGTGGTGATTGCCCGCGGAGTTCGTCAGCGTGGAGTGGAAGTGATACGCCTTGTAGGTGTAGTGCCACAGCGAGCGGATCGCGTCCGGCGGCTGGAACCACTGCCGCTCGCCGATCGCGTCCCCGACCTCGTAGCGGTTGACCGCGGTCTCCGAGGCGAACCACGGCGCATACGACGCCAGGTAGATCGCCAGCGGGATCAGCCCGAACACGTACGCGCTGGGCCCGAGGTCGCGGCGGATCACCCCGAACCACGGCCGGGGCACCCGGTAGGCGCGGCGGGCCGCGACGTCGAACGCCAGCGACATCAGGCCGAGGAACGCGATGTAATACAACCCCGACCACTTGGTGGCGAAGGCCAGGCCCAGCAGCACCCCGGCGCCGAAGCGCCACCACCGCACCCCGAGCCGTGGCCCCCACGGCGTCTCGGCGATGCGCCCCTCCAACAGTGCGATGTGCATCCGCTCCCGGACCTGGTCGCGGTCGACGATCAGCGCGCCGAACGCGGCGACCACGAAGACGGTGAGGAAGTTGTCCAGCAGCGCGGTGCGGGCGGCGACGAAGCTGACGCCGTCGGCCACCAGCAGCAGACCGGCGATCGCGCCGATCAGGGTCGAGCGGCTGATCCGGCGCACGATGCGCACGACCAGGGCCACCAGGATCACGCCGAACAGCGCGCTGGTGAACCGCCAGCCCACCCCGGTGTAGCCGAACAGCAACTCACCCGCCGCGATCAACTGCTTGCCCAGTGGCGGGTGAACCACCAGGCCGAAACCCGGGTTGTCCTCGACGCCGTAGTTGTGCAGCAACTGCCAGGCCTGCGGCGCGTAGTGCTTCTCGTCGAAGATCGGTGTGCCGGCATCGGTCGGCGAGCCGAGGTTGGCGAAGCGGGTCAGGGCGGCCAGCGCGGTGATGATCGCGGTCGCCGCCCAGCCCTCCAGCCGGTCCACCGGCCCGAAGTCGGCGACCGGCACCAGCGGACCCGGGCTGATGACGGGGACGTGGCGCTGCGGAGCGACGTCATCAGCGATCGTGGTCATCGAAAGCGATCGTAGGCTGTCGGTCATGACAACCGGGCGGCTGATCCTGGGCGCCACCCCGCTCGGTCAGCCCGCCGACGCATCGAAACGGCTGGTCGACGCGCTGGCCAGCGCCGATGTGGTGGCGGCCGAGGACACCCGGCGGGCGCGCACCCTGGCGCAGTCGCTGGGGGTGAAGATCGCCGGGCGGGTGGTCAGCCTGTTCGACCAGAACGAGGCGGCCCGGGCGCCCGCCCTGGTCGACGAGGTCAAGGCCGGCGCCACCGTGCTGGTGGTCAGCGACGCCGGGATGCCGCTGATCAACGACCCGGGCTACCGGTTGGTGACGGCCTGCATCGCGGCGGGGCTGCCGGTCTCCTGTCTGCCGGGCCCGTCGGCGGTGACCACCGCGCTGGCGGTCTCCGGGCTGCCGACGGACCGGTTCTGCTTCGAGGGTTTCGCGCCCCGCAAGCGGTCCGCCCGGCGGGCGTGGCTCGCCGGCCTGGCGGGCGAACCGAGAACCGCGGTGTTCTTCGAGTCGCCGCGCCGGCTGGGGGAGTGTCTGCGCGACGCGGTCGCCGAACTCGGCGACGACCGCCACGCCGTGGTGTGCCGCGAACTGACCAAGGTGCACGAGGAGGTGCGGCGCGGGTCGCTGGCCGAACTGGCGGACTGGGCGGCCGAGGGGGTGCTGGGTGAGATCACCGTGGTGCTGGCCGGTGCCCGGCCGAGCGCGGACCTGCCCACGCTGGTCGTCGCGGTCGACGAGTTGGTCGCCGACGGCATGCGGGTCAAGGACGCGTGCGCGCGGGTGGTCGACACGCATCCGGGTGCGCCCTCGCGCCGTGAGCTCTACGACGCGGTGCTGCGCTCGCGGGATACGTAGCCGACGATCGGCGCCGCCTTGTGCAGACATTCCTGCCACTCCGCGGCCGGATCGGAGTCGGCGGTGATCCCGCCGCCGACGCCCAGGACCGCGCCGCCGTGCGCATCGAACTCGACCGTGCGGATCGCGACGTTGAGTTCGGTGCCGGCGATCGGCGACGCCAGCCCGATGGTGCCGCAGTACACCCCGCGCCGCCGCGGTTCCCATCGCGAAAGGAGCTGCCGGGCACGGATCTTCGGTGTTCCGGTGACCGACGCGGGTGGGAACGACGCGGCCAACACCGATGAGTTCGGTACCGAGGCGGGCACCCGGGCGGCCACCGTCGACACCAGATGCCATACCCCCGGCGCGGGCCGCACGGTCAGCAGTTCGGCAACGGTGACGGTGCCGACGTCGGCGATGCGGCCCAGGTCGTTGCGCACCAGGTCGACGATCATGATGTTCTCCGCGACATCCTTGACCGAGGCGCGCAGGTCGGCCGGCGCGGTGTGCAACGGCGCGGTCCCCTTGATCGGGCTGGACACCACGTCGTCACCGCGGCGCCGCAGGAACAACTCCGGTGACAGCGACGCCACCGCGCCCCAGTCGCCGGCCAGGTAGGCCCCGCGCGCCGGTGCGGTGCGGGCCGCCGCGTCGGCGAAGAAGTCCAGCGTCGAGCCGTCCACCGTGCCGGTGAACTGGGTGCACACGCAGGCCTGGTAGATCTCCCCGGCGCCGATCGCCTCCAGACAGGACCGCACCCGGTGCTGGTGCTGATCGTAATCCGGCTCAGCCCAGTCGATTTCCCACTCCAACCGGGGCGGGGCGGTGACCAGCGCTGCGGTGATCCAGCCGGGAAGCGTTGCACCGGTGAGGCTCTCGTACCACCAACAGCCTTCGTGGTCGAGGCGCAGCACGCAGTCGGTCCAGCCGCCGGCGGCCTCGGGCACCCGCGGCGGGTGTCCGACCGCGCCGGCGTCGGGATAGGACAGGTAGCCGATCCACCCGCCGCCCACCGCGTCTCGGCGCCCACCGGGTACCGCGTCGAACACCTCGGCGGGATCGATCGGCCGCACCGCGACGCTCGGAGCGATCACCGCGGCGGAGCCGAACCAGTCGCCCGTCAGCGCGGCCGGGGGCGGCAGCTCGCGGTCGCGCGTCGCCGCAGCCACGGCGCGCAGCACGTCGGCGACAGTGCCGACGGCCCCGAGCCGCTCGATGCGCATCGCCCTAGCCTGACGGGTGGCGCGGGTAGACGCAAAGGGCTCAGCGGCTGATCTCCCGGCGGACGGTGACCGAGGCGAGTTTCTCCGGATTGCGCATCGCGTAGAAATTGGCGATCTTGCCCTCGATCACCTCGATGGTGAACACGCTGTCCGGCCGCTCATCGCGGTACACGATCACGGCCGGTGAGCTGTTGTAGGTGGCCGCCTGGATCCGGTACTCGGCGCCGGCCCGGCTGAACAGCCCGATCAGCAGCCTGGCCACCTTCGCAGAACCGAGCACCGGCCGCCGGGCCGCCTTGGCCTTGCCGTCGCTGTCGGAGGTGAACACCACGTCGGGCGCCAGCATCGCCATCAGGCCCTCGATGTCCCCGGTGGCCGCGGCGGTCAGGAAGCGCACCGTGATCTGTTCGGACTGCTGGGCGTCGACGGGCTCGAAGCGCTTGCGCCGGGACTGCACGTGCTCGCGGGCCCGGTGCGCCATCTGACGCACCGCCGCCGTCGACTTGCCGACCGCGGCGGCGATCTCGTCGTGGCTGAAGCCGAACACCTCGCGCAGCACGAACACCGCGCGTTCGTCCGGGCTCAGCGTCTCCAGCACCACCAGCATCGCCATCGACACCGATTCGGCCAGCACCACGTCGGCCGAGGCGTCCCGGTCGTCGAGCAGCAACGGCTCCGGCAGCCACGGTCCGACGTACTGCTCGCGCCGGCGGGCCTCGGCGCGCAGCGTGTTCAGCGCCTGCCGGGTGACGAGCTGGGCGAGGTACGCCTTGGTGTCGCGGACCCCGTCCAGATCGACGGTGGCCCAACGCAGATAGCTGTCCTGCAGTACGTCGTCGGCCTCGGTCGCCGAGCCGAGGATCTCGTAGGCGATCGTGAACAGCAGCGGCCGCAGCAGGGTGAACCGGTCGGCGTGCTCGTCGGCGTGCGGATCCGGGTGGTTCACGAGGTGCGCACCGCCTCGCCGGCCACCCGCCGGCCGCCCTTGAACCAGAACGCCGAGCCCGGCTTGCGGGCCTCCCGGCGCATCCCGGCGACCGTGCCCTTGCACACCGCCTCCTTCAACTGCGCTGCGGCCCGGCCGCTGATGTAGAGCGGCATCGCGGTGTCGTTCTTGTGCGCCAGCTGGATGATGCCCGCGCCGCGGCCGAGGCTGATGCACTGGCCGGTGAAGGCCTGGTCGATCGGGGAGGGCCGGTCGCCGGCAATCCGGGCCAGCACGGTGTTGGCGGCCTGGGCGCCAAGCGGGATCGCGGCCTGGCAGCTCATCCGCAGCGGTTCACCCGACGGGGCCGCGGCATCCCCGGCCGCCACGATGCGCTCGTCGTCGACGCTGGTCAGCGTCTCGTCGGTGAGCAGCCTGCCGGCCGCGTCGGTGCGCAGTCCGGACCGGGCGGCCAGATCCGGAACGCCGAACCCGGCGGTCCAGATCGTCACGAAGCTCGGCAGCCGCCTGCCGTCCTGCAGGGTCACCGCGTCGGCGGCGACGGCGGTGACCGTCGCGCCCGGCCCGTCGACGATCTCGACGCCGAGCCTGCGCAACCGCCGGGCCACCGAGCGGCGACCGCCCGTCGAGAGGTACGGCCCGAGCACCGATCCGCACACCAGGGTGACGGTGCGGCCCTGCTCGGCGAGTTCGGCCGCGGTCTCGATGCCGGTGGGACCCGCGCCCACCACGCACACCGGTGCGCCGTGGTGCAGGTCGTCCAGTGCGGCGCCCAGGCGTTGCGCCTGCTCCAATTCGGCTATCGGATAAGCGAATTCGTCGACGCCCGGGATGGCGGACTGTGCCGATCCGCTGCCCACGGCGTAGATCAGATAGTCGTAGTGCAGCGCCGCGCCGTCGAACAGCAACACCCGCCGGTCCGCGGGGTCGATGCGGGTGGCGGCGTCGACGACGAGTTCGATGCCGGGACCCAGGATCTCGGCGTAGGAGACCAGCGCGTCGTCCGAGCCGGTGACCCGCTGGTGCAGCCGGATCCGCTCGACGAAGTCCGGGCGGGGATTCACCAGGGTGATGTCGACGTCGGGTCGCAGCCGCAGATGGTTGGCCGCTATCACGCCGGCGTATCCACCACCGATGACCACGACGCGGGTCCTGTGCTCACTCATCACATCTCTCCTTTGAGGTCGGTTGAGCCGTTCGACCTCGAGACACCCCAGATGCTCTGAATGTGACTCTACGTGATGCAGGTCACTCGAGGAGATGTCGCGGGAATACACCGGCCGGCGCGGGCAGCGGTGTGCCCGGCGCGATGCGGACGCCGACGGCGGTGAAGTCGCGCCGGGCCTCGTCCTGGCCGAGCAGGTCGAGCAGCTTGGCCGCCGACGCGGGCATCACCGGCTGCACCAGCAGCGCCGCGATGCGCACCACCTCCAGCGTCACGTACAGCACCGTGCGGAAGCGGTCCTGGTCGGCGGCCGCCCCGGACTTGCGCAGCACCCACGGCTCCTGCGCGGAGAAGTATCGGTTGGCCGCCCCGAGCATCGACCAGATCGCCTCCAGGGCCAGGTGCATGGCGGGGACGTCGAAATGCGCGCGCACCTTGGCCAGCAGTTCGTCGGCCAGCGCCAGCAACTCGCGGTCGGCGTCGGTGAAGCCGGCCGGCTCCGGAACCCGGGCCTCGAGGTTCTTGTTGACCATCGACAGTGAGCGCTGGGCCAGGTTGCCGAACTCGTTGGCGAGGTCGGCGTTGATCCGGCCGATGATGGCGTCCTCGCTGTAGCTGCCGTCCTGGCCGAACGGCACCTCGCGGAGCAGGAAGTAGCGCACCTGGTCGAGGCCGAACGCATCAATCAGCGCGAACGGGTCCACTACGTTACCTACCGACTTGCTCATCTTCTCGCCGCTGTTGAGCAGGAAGCCGTGCACGAAAACCCTTCGGGGCAGCTCGATTCCGGCCGACATCAAGAACGCCGGCCAGTACACGGTGTGGAACCGGATGATGTCCTTGCCGATCATGTGCAGATCGGCGGGCCAGTACTTGCGGAACGACTCGGAGTCCGTGTCGGGGAAGCCGGCGCCGGTCAGGTAGTTCGTCAACGCATCCACCCAGACGTACATGACGTGGTCGGGGTGGCCCGGCACCGGCACGCCCCAGTCGAAGGTGGTCCGCGAGATCGACAGGTCACGCAGGCCACCGGAGACGAAGCTGACCACCTCGTTGCGGCGGACGTCGGGACCGATGAAGTCGGGATGCGCCTCGTAGTGGGTCAGCAGCCGCTCGGCATACGCCGACAGCCGGAAGAAGTAGGTCTGTTCCTCGGTCCAAGTCACCGGGGTGCCGGTCTCCACCGAGTACTTGTTGCCGTCGGCGCGTGTCTCGAGTTCGTCCTCGGTGAAGAAGCGTTCGTCGCGCACCGAGTACCAGCCCGAGTACGAGTCGAGGTAGATGTCGCCCGCGGCGTCCATCCGCTTCCAGATCTCGATCGACGCGTCGACGTGGTCGGCGTCGGTGGTGCGGATGAAGCGGTCGAACGACGCGCCCAGCTTCTCCTGCATGGCCTGGAAAGCGTCGGAGTTGCGCCGCGCCAGCTCGGCGGTGGGCAGGCCCTCGGCGGCCGCGGTCTGCGCCATCTTGAGCCCGTGTTCGTCGGTACCGGTGAGGTAGCGCACGTCGAAGCCGTCGAGCCGCTTGAAGCGCGCGATGGCGTCGGTGGCGATGTATTCGTAGGCGTGCCCGATGTGCGGCGCGCCGTTGGGGTAGGCGATCGCGGTGGTGATGTAGAACGGCGTCTTCTGGCTCATCTCGGAAATCACCTTATGGTGTTGCGGTGGGTTCACAGCGTCCGGCACCGCCGCCACCAGAGCCGTTGACCCCGTTGATCGATGCGCACACCCACCTGGACGCCTGCGGGGCCCGGGATGCCGTTGACGTGCGGGCCATGCTGGACCGAGCCGAGGCCGTCGGGGTGCTCGCGGCGGTGACGATCGCCGACGACCTCGATGCGGCCCGCTGGGCCGTGCAGGCCGCCGACTGGGATCCGCGGGTGTACGCCGCGGTGGCGCTGCACCCGACCCGGGCTCACGCGCTGACCGACGCCGCGCGCGCCGAGATCGAGGCGCTCGCCGCGCACCCGCGGGTGGTCGCCATCGGCGAGACCGGCGTGGACCTGTACTGGCCCGGCCGGCTCGACGGCTGCGCCCGGCCGGCGCAGCAACGCGAGTCCTTCGCCTGGCACATCGAGCTGGCCAAACGCATCGGCAAACCGCTGATGATCCACAACCGCGACGCCGACGCCGACGTGCTCGACGTCCTGGCCGCCGAGGGCGCCCCGGAGACGGTCATCTTCCACTGTTTCTCGTCGGGCCCGGAGATGGCGCGCACCTGCGTGGACGCCGGCTGGGTGCTGAGCCTGTCGGGCACGGTGAGCTTCCGCAACGCCCATGACCTGCGGGCGGCCGCCGCGCTGGTCCCCCCCGACCAGCTGCTGGTGGAGACCGACGCGCCGTTTCTGACCCCGCACCCCTACCGCGGTGCGCCCAACGAGCCGTACTGCCTGCCGTACACGGTGCGGGCCCTCGCCGAGGTGGTGGACCGTCCCGCCGACCTGGTGGCGGCCCAGTCCGCGGCGACGGCCCGGCGGGTGTACGGACTGGCTGACCAGCAAACTAATGCTCTCTAAGGGTCTGTTGAGACCGGCCGGGCCGGGTTGCCCGGACCCAGTACGGTTCGTTACCGTCTTGTGATCGAAGGGGGCCTGTGAATCTTCAGCCCCGCATTGATTTTTTGCCTCGCTTTTGTCGGGAGAGTCGGGACTTAGCACCTTGAACGCGTTGATCAAGCTCCAGCATTCGTCGTCACCTGTTTTCCGCGTCCTGCTCGCCGCTCTGCTGCTGGCGCTGGCGGGGGCCGGGGCCTACGCCGTCACGGCCCGCAAGACCGTGACCCTCGAGGTGGACGGCGCCCAGATGAAGGTCACCACGATGAAGTCGCGGGTGCTCGACATCGTCCAGGAGAGCGGCTTCTCCGTCGCCGACCGCGACGACCTCTTCCCGGCCGGCGACCAGACCGTGCGCGACGCCCAGACCATCGTGCTGCGGCGCGGCCGTCCGCTGCAGATCTCGCTGGACGGCCAGGACGCCAAGCAGGTGTGGACCACCGCCTCCACCGTCGACGAGGCGCTGGCCCAGCTGTCGATGACCGACACCGCGCCGGCCGCGGCCTCCCGGGGCAGCCGCCTGCCGCTCGAGGGGATGGCGCTGCCGGTCGTCAGCGCCAAGACCGTGCAGATCAACGACGGCGGCGCCGTCAGCACCGTGCATCTGGCCGCACCCAACGTGGGTGCGCTGCTGGCCGCCGCCGGCGTGCCGCTCGAGCAGCGCGACGCCGTGGTGCCCACGGCGTCGTCGCCGGTGATCGCGGGCATGCAGATCCAGGTCACCCGGATACGGATCGAGAAGGTGACCCAGCAGGTGCCGCTGGCGCCGGTGGCCCGCCGCATCGAGGACCCCACCATGAACATGAGCCGCCAGGTCGTCGAGGACCCCGGAACCCCCGGCCTGCAGGACGTGACCTTTGCTGTGGCGAAGGTCAACGGTGTGGAGACCGGTCGGCTGCCCGTTGCCAACACCGTCGTCGTCCCGGCCCGCGACTCGGTTCTGCGGGTCGGCGCCAAGCCGGGCACCGAGGTTCCGCCGGTGACCAACGGCGCCATCTGGGATGCCATTGCCAGGTGCGAATCGGGCAACAACTGGGCGATCAACACCGGAAACGGCTATTACGGCGGCGTCCAATTCGACCAGAACACCTGGGAACGACAGGGCGGGCTGCGGTATGCTAGCCGGGCCGATCTGGCGACCAGAGAAGAACAGATAGCGATTGCTACGGTCACGCAGCAGCGACAGGGTTGGGGGGCGTGGCCGGTGTGCGGAAGGGGGGCAGGGTGACGATCCGCCTTCTGGGCCGCACCGAGATCAGGAACCTGGCCAAAGAGCTGGACTTCAAACCCCGCAAATCGCTGGGCCAGAACTTCGTCCACGACGCCAACACCGTGCGACGCATCGTCTCGGCCTCGGGGGTCAACAAGGCGGACCACGTGCTCGAGGTCGGCCCCGGCCTGGGATCGCTGACGCTGGCACTGCTGGACCGCGGCGCTCGGGTGACCGCCATCGAGATCGACCCGGTCCTCGCGCAGCGGCTGCCCAGGACCATCGCCGAGCACTCACACAGCGAGATCCACCGGCTGACCGTGCTCAACCGCGACATCCTCGGCATCGCGCAGTCCGACCTGGCCGAACCGCCGACCGCGGTGGTGGCCAACCTGCCGTACAACATCGCCGTGCCCGCCCTGTTGCACCTGCTCGCCGAGTTCCCCTCCATCCGGACCGTGATGGTGATGGTGCAGGCCGAGGTCGCCGAGCGGCTGGCCGCCGAGCCGGGCGGCAAGGAGTACGGCGTCCCCAGCGTCAAGGTGCGGTTCTTCGGCAAGGTCCGCCGCTACGGCATGGTGTCGCCGACGGTGTTCTGGCCGATCCCGCGGGTCTACTCCGGCCTGGTCCGCATCGACCGCTACGAGACGTCCGCCTGGCCCACCGACGCCGGCTTCCGCGAAAAGGTGTTCAACCTGATCGACGTGGGATTCGCACAGCGCCGCAAGACCGCCCGCAACGCTTTCCTGGAGTGGGCCGGTTCCGGCAACGAGTCGGCCTCGCGCCTGCTGGCCGCCAGCATCGACCCGGCCCGTCGCGGCGAGACGCTGACGATCGCCGATTTCGTGCGGCTCTACCAGCGCTCCGCGGATGCGCTGCCCGCCGACACCGCGCCGGACTCCGCTCAGGTGCTCTGAGCGCTGCGCCGAACGGCGTCCGCGAGGTGCTGCACCATATCGGTGCACGACCCGTAGCGCCGGTCCGGGTCCTTGGCGATCGCCCGTGCCAGCGCCAGGTCGAAAGCCTTGGAGTAGCCGGGAATTCGGTGTGAGATCTCTGGCGGCGGCGAGTTGAGGTGGGCATCGATCAGTGCGGTCGCGTTGTCGGCCGGAAACGGCGTGTGCCCGGTGAGCACTTCCAATGCCGTGCATGCCAGCGCATACTCGTCGGTGGCCGCCTGGGGGAGCCTGCCCTGCAACAACTCCGGTGCCGCGTACGGTAGCGAGGCCAGCACACGGGTGGGCCGGTGCCAGACGTCCTCGGCCAGCACGTAGGCCGCGCCGAAGTCGATCAGGACGGCGCCGCCACGCGAGAAATCTTGGTGCACAAGGATATTCGTCGGTTTAACGTCGCTGTGGACGATGCCGCGGCGGTGCGCGTCATCGAGCGCCTCGGCGACCTGGGCCAGCGCCTGCAGCCGAATCTCCAACGACGGGAGGTGAGCGGCGTTGCCGCCGTCGACGTACTGCATCGCCAGCCAGTAAGCGCCATGGTCGTACACCCGCACCACATGCGGATGGGTCAATTGCTCCACGATCCGGAACTCCCGGGCCAGCCGCGCGGTGCTGTGCTGATCGCGGTGCTCCTCGTCGAGCACCTTCAGCGCCACCACCTCGGTTCCCCCGGCGCGGTGCGCCCGGTAGACGGCGGCCTCCCCGCCGCGCCCGAGCAGTGCCTCGATCCGATAGCCGTCGACCTGCCCGCCCGGTTGCACCACCCCTTCGACATTAGAGTCGCCGGTCGTGCGGATCGGGTGAATGCGCCGCGGCACGTTACTCTCGTGCGGTGTCTCCGTCCGACGGCAACACCGCGCCCGAATGGGTACCGACGGGGTCGGTGACGGTGCGGGTGCCCGGCAAGGTCAACCTCTTCCTCGGGGTGGGGGACCGGCGCCCCGACGGCTATCACGAACTGACCACCGTCTTCCATGCCGTTTCCCTGGTCGACGAGGTCACCGTCCGGCACGCCGACGTGCTGTCGCTGCGCACGGTCGGGGAGGGCGCTGAGGAGTTGCCCGACGACGAGCGCAACCTGGCCTGGCAGGCCGCGGTGCTGATGGCCGAGCACGTCGGGCGCGGACCCGATGTGGAGATCACCATCGAGAAGTCCATCCCGGTGGCCGGCGGCATGGCGGGCGGGAGCGCCGATGCCGCCGCGGTTCTGGTGGCGATGAACAACCTGTGGGAGTTGGGGGTTCCCCGCCGCGACCTGCACGCGCTGGCCGCCGAACTCGGCAGCGACGTTCCGTTCGCGCTGCACGGCGGCACCGCGCTCGGCACCGGCCGCGGCGAGGAGCTGGCCACCGTGCTGGCCCGCAGCACCTTCCACTGGGTGCTGGCGTTCGGCAACTCGGGTCTGTCCACCGCGAAGGTCTACGGCGAGCTGGACCGGCTCCGCGAATCCGGCACGCCCTCGCGGCTCACCGACCCGGAGCCGCTGTTGACTGCCCTGGCGGGCGGGGAACCGCGGGAACTGGCGCCGCTGCTGGGCAATGATCTCCAGCCGGCCGCACTGAGTCTCGACCCGGACCTGCGCCGCACGCTGCGGGCGGGCACCGAGGCGGGAGCGCTGGCCGGCATCGTTTCCGGGTCCGGTCCGACGTGTGCGTTCCTGTGCGCCTCGGCCGCGGCGGCGGTGGACATCGGCATCGAACTGGCCGGCGCCGGGGTATGCCGGACGGTGCGGGTGGCCAGCGGACCGGTGCACGGCGCCCGGGTGGTGCCGGAGTAGACCGCCGAGTTCGCGGGCCGGGCCAGGGTCAGCAAATGTGACGCGGCACTCAAAACTCGCGAAAGTTTGGTAAGAACTTAAGGGAAGTTTAAGATGGGCCGCGGTGATGAATAGCGGCCAGAACCTGCACGCTTGCGGATCGCCCACCGGCCTCGACGGTGGGCGATGGTCGGTTGACGGCCCATGCCGCCGAGCTCCCGGTTCGACCCATCTGGGCAACGTTGCCGGTGCATCACCTGTTCGAGACCGAACCGCTCCTGACTCCTACTGGCGTGCCTCCCCCGCGGGGCGCACCGGCGGGTGGAGCATTACATCCCGGACCTGCGCGCCGTCCCCGACGCCGCTGAGCCAGCTCCGCATGCCGAGGAGGTCGTCGTGAGCCGTTTCACCGACAAGATGTTCCACAACGCCAGGATCAGCACGAAGGGCATGGTCACCGGGGAACCACACGAGCCGGTTCGGCACACCTGGGGTGAGGTGCACGAGCGTGCCCGGCGCATCGCCGGTGGCCTCGAGGCCGCCGGTGTCGGCCTCGGCGATGCGGTCGGTGTGCTTGCCGGTGCACCGGTAGAGATCGCCCCGACGGCGCAGGCGCTGTGGATGCGCGGGGCCAGCCTGACCATGCTGCACCAGCCCACCCCCCGCACCGACCTGGAGCTGTGGGCCAAGGACACCGCCAACGTCATCGACATGATCGAGGCCAAGGCCGTCATCGTCTCCGACCCGTTCCTGGTGGCCATCCCGGTCCTGCAGGAGCGCGGCGTCAAGGTCCTCACCGTCGAGGAACTGCTGGCCCACGAGCCCACCGATCCGGTGGAGACCGGTGAGGACGACGTCGCGCTGATGCAGCTGACGTCCGGCTCGACCGGGTCCCCGAAGGCCGTGATCATCACCCACCGCAACATCCACTCCAACGCCGAGGCGATGTTCATCGGCGCAAAGTACGACATCGACAACGACGTCATGGTCAGCTGGCTGCCCTGCTTCCACGACATGGGCATGGTCGGCTTCCTCACCATCCCGATGTACTTCGGTGCCGAGCTCGTCAAGGTCACGCCGATGGACTTCCTGCGCGACACCCTGCTGTGGGCCAAGCTCATCGACAAGTACAAGGGCACCATGACCGCGGCGCCCAACTTCGCCTACGCGCTGTTCGCCAAGCGGCTGCGCAACCAGGCCGAGCCGGGTCAGTTCGACCTGTCGACCCTGCGCTTCGCGCTCTCCGGTGCCGAACCGGTCGAACCCGCCGACGTCGAAGACCTGCTCGAGGCGGGTAAGCCGTTCGGGCTCAAGCCGGAGGCGATCCTGCCTGCCTACGGCATGGCGGAGACCACGCTGGCGGTGTCGTTCTCCGAGTGCGGCGCCGGCCTGGTGGTCGACGAGGTCGACACCGACCTGCTGGCCGCCCTGCGCCGCGCGGTCCCGGCGACCAAGGGCAACACCCGCCGGCTGGCCTCGCTGGGCCCGCTGCTCAAGGATCTCGAGGCGCGCATCGTCGACGAGGACGGCAGCGTGCTGCCCGCGCGCGGCGTCGGCATCATCGAGCTGCGCGGCGAGTCGCTGACGCCGGGCTACATCACCATGGGCGGCTTCGTGCCCGCGCAGGACGAGAACGGCTGGTACGACACCGGTGACCTCGGCTACCTGATGGAGAACGGGCACGTCGTGGTCTGCGGCCGCGTCAAGGACGTCATCATCATGGCCGGCCGCAACATCTACCCGACCGACATCGAGCGGGCCGCGCAGCGGGTTCCGGGCGTGCGCCCGGGCTGCGCCGTGGCCGTGCGCCTGGACGCCGGGCACTCCCGCGAGACCTTCGCGGTGGCCGTCGAGTCCAATGCCTGGCAGGACCCCGCCGAGGTGCGCCGCATCGAGCACCAGGTGGCCCACGAGGTGGTCGGCGAGGTCGACATGCGGCCGCGCAACGTGGTGGTCCTGGGGCCGGGCACCATCCCGAAGACCCCGTCGGGCAAGCTGCGGCGCGCGAACTCGGTCTCGCTCGTCACCGGCTAGCTTTCACGCCGACTCTGCCGGCGATTCGGCGCGCCGGGCGCAGAGTCGACGCGCCGTCAGGCGCGGCAGCTGATCTCCATCGCGTCCGACTCGCGGACCGGGAACGCCACGCTCACATAGCCGTTCGCCGGGTCGCGCACGTGGTCGACGTACGGTTGGGTGTCCGGCAGGCCGGTGTTGTCGGCAACCACGAGGGCACCCGGGCTCAACTTCGGTTCGAGCAGCCGCAGCACCGGCAGGTACAACTCCTTCCACCCGTCGAGCAGCACGAAGTCGACGGGTGCATCGAGGTCGGCGAGGGTCTGTAGCGCGTCGCCCGCCAGCACGGTGATGACGTCTTCCAGACCTACCTCGGCGAACGTCGCCGTGGCGGCGGTGACCTTGGCCGCGCTCAACTCGGTCGTCACGACCCGGCCTGCGCCGTTGTCGCGCACCGCGCTGGCGAGGTGAATCGCGGAGAGCCCCAACGACATTCCGAACTCGACGACGGTGGCGGGGCGTGCGGCGCGCACCAGGGTGTAGAGCAGCCGGCCGGACTCCGGTGTCACCGGCAGGTAGAACTTGCTGAAGATGTCGGCGCGCTCCTGCGGGCTGGCCTTGGCCAGTCGCTGCCAGTCGAACTCGCCCAGCCGCGCCATCTGGTCGACCGTCTCGGCGTACATGCGGTCGATGGCGGCCGCCACCCTCGGCTCACGAAGCGTGTTCACACATCCGACGCTACCCGCGGGTGTGTGACCACCGCCTCCGAACCGTTGTCCATCGCGTCGTAGACCAGCCACCAGCGGGCCTCGTGCTCGGCCGGCGAGATACGGCGCTCCTCGAGGTCCATGTCGGCGCGGTCAAGCGTGCGCGCCAGCGCCCGCAGCAGGGCGTAGCCCCGATCGACGTCGTCATGGCGGTAGCCCGCCATCGACACCGCCCACATCGTGCGAATCTGGCATCGGATCTCATCGGTGAAGGCGAAAGTCAGGGCGCCGGTCGCGATCACGAGCATCGTGCCGCCGATCAACGCCGTCTCGGGCATCCCGACGGCCGCGCCGGCGATCTGCAGGAGCACCCACAGCGCCGCGCCCCACGCCGGCCAGGCCCGCCACAGCCTCAGCACCCGGCGGTGTCCTTCGCTGATACCGGGCGGGAACACCACCAGCCGGTAGCGGGTAACGCCGAAGCGGGGTGGGTAGACGGTGAACGATCCCCAGGCGGGACCGCGGTCGAGCAGGTATCCGAAACTCTTCACCCTTCGGGTCTACGCCTAGCCGCGGGCGGTTCGTGTGATCCATACGGAATCCTGACGGGCCTTGACGGCATCCTTACGGGCCCTACCAGGCGTGCACCTGATTCTGCGCGGGCTCCAGACCCACCTCGACCAGGAGTTCGGTGGCATCGGCGGCCATCTCGCAGATCGTCGGGACCTGCCGGCGTTCGGTGGCCGAGAAGTTCTCCAGCACGAAGGCGGCCGGGTCCTTGCGGCCGGGCGGGCGGCCGATGCCGATCCGGACCCGGTGAAAGTCCTTGGTCCCCAGGGCATTCACCAGTGATCGCAGCCCATTGTGGCCGCCCTCGCCGCCGCCCTGTTTGAGGCGGATCTGCCCGAAATCGATGTCGAGTTCGTCGTGGATGACGATGACGTCCGCGGGTGTCACGGAGTAGAACTTGGCCAGCGGACCGACCTGGCGGCCGGACTCGTTCATGTACGTGCGCGGCTTGGCGAGCACCACCGGCCGGTGGGCTAGGCGCCCGGTGGCGATCTCGGCGCCGGAGCGCTTGTGCACCTTGAACGTCGCGCCCATCCGCGCCGCGAGTAGGTCGACGACCATGAAACCCAGGTTGTGCCGGGTTTTGGCGTACTGCGGTCCGGGGTTGCCCAGGCCGACGACCAGAAGTGGTTCGGCCACGGCGGGCGCTTACTCGGCCTCGGCCGACTCGCCCTCGGCGCCCTCCGTGGCCTCGCCGGCCTCGGTCTCCTCGCCGGCCTCCGCGGCGGTCTCCTCGCCGCCACCCTCGGACTCGAGGTCCTCGGCGGTCGGGGCGGTGACGATGTTGACTACCAGCATCTCCGGATCGCTGATCAGGGTGACGCCGTCCGGCAGTTCGACCTGGCCCGCGGTGATCTGGGTGCCCTCCTCGGCGCCCTCGATCGACACGGTCAGCTGCTGCGGAATCGACAGCGCATCGGCCTCGATCTCGATGCTGGTCGCGTCCTGGGTGACCAGGGTGCCGGACGCTGCATCACCCTCGAGGTGGACGTTCACCTCGACGACGACCTTCTCACCGCGACGGACGACCAGCAGGTCGGCGTGCTGAATGTTGCGCCGGATCGGGTGCACCTCGATGGCCTTCGTCAGCGCCAGCTGCTCCGTGCCCTCGATGTCGAGGGTCAGCACGGCGTTGGTGCCCGACTTGCGCAGGACCGCGGCGAAGTCGTGCGCGTTGAGTTCGAGGTGCTGGGGGTCGCTGCCGTGGCCGTAGAGGACCACCGGGACCCGTCCCTCGCGGCGCGCGCGCCGGGAGGCGCCCTTGCCGGTCGTCGTGCGCACGTCGACGCTGAGCTTGTTGACGGGGTTCTTCGCCATGGTGGTGCTCCTGTGTTGCCTGTCGTGGGTAATCCGCACGGCAAAGGCAGGCACCAGATCGCTTACGCGAGGCCTCGTCGATAACGGTGGCCGGACCACCCTCGCCGTGACGCGTCCCCAAGGGTAGCCGATGGCCGCCTCAGAGCGGAAATTCGGTGCCGGTGAGCTGCGTAGACAGCTCCCACAGCGACCTGGCGGTGCCGGCGTCGCGGGCCAGCGGGCTGCGCGGTGACGGGCCGGTCGGCCCGCGCATTGCGAAGCGGGGCCCGATGAACGTGTTGCCGGGCAGATCCGCCGAGGCCGCGTACAGCGTCTGGCGGGCGCCGAAGTCGGCGCTGGTGGCGAACAGGCTGTTGCCGGTCTCCCAGAACCGGGTGCCCAGCGGGTTGCCGGTGTGGCCCTGCAGGTTGGTGGCGGAATAGCCGGGGTGGGCGGCCTGGGAGGTCAGCGTCGAGCCGGCGGCGTCCAGGCGCCGCTGCAGCTCGCTGGTGAACAGCAGGTTCGCCAGCTTCGATTGGCCGTAGGCCAGCCAGGCCGAGTACGGCCGGGCCTTCCAGTTCAGGTCCTTGAGGCTGATCCTGCCGAGCAGGTGCATGAACGACGACACCGTGACCACCCGGTCGGTGACCTTGGGCAGCAGCAGGTTGGTCAGCGCGAAGTGGCCGAGGTGGTTGGTGCCGATCTGGCTCTCGAAGCCGTCCGCGGTCAGGGCGTAGGGCACCGCCATGATCCCGGCGTTGTTGATCAGCACGTCGACCCCGGTCACGCCGTCGGCGAACTCGCGTACCGAGGACAGGTCCTGCAGATCCAGCCGGCGCACCTCGACATCGCCGGGCATGGTCGCCGCGGCGGCTGCACCCTTGTCGGTGTTGCGGCAGGCCAGCACCACCTGCGCGCCGACCCGGGCCAGCTCTTTGGCGGTCACCAGCCCCAGCCCGCTATTGGCGCCCGTGACGATCACGGAGCGGCCGGCGAAGGAGGGCAGGTCTGCGGCGGTCCAACTCATGGGCGCCACTGTAACGACCGGCTACTTCACCGCGACGCTGAAGCCCTTGATGACGGCCTCGACGTCACCGGACTGCGGCGCGGCCTGGTCGGCCAGCGTCGTCACGGTGAACTGCACCAGGTAGCGCTGGAACCTCGGCGCCGGGGTGACCGGGATGACCACGCGGTTGTACGTGTGCAGCCGCTTGCCGTTGAGGTCGTAGCTGCCCTCGATCATCGAGGACGGGAAGCCGTCGAAATCCGCGTCGGAGTAGTTGAGCTTCTTGAAGTTCTGCGAGATCTCGGCATCGGCGCTGGCGTGCTTGAGTGCCTCGCGGACATCGAAATTGCCGTTGAGCCGAAACACCATCACCATCGCGGTCGGGTAGGTGTTGTTCTTGGCGATCACCTCGGTGCCCGGCGAGAAGTTGGAGTTGTTGTACTTCGTCCAGCCGGGCAGCCGGGGCAGCGTCACCGTGAGGTCGGTGAGCTTGTCCAGCGGGACCTGCTCACCGGTGACACCCACGCCGTCGAGGTACTGCGCGATCGGCGTGGGGGTGGCGGCGGTGGTGGTCGTGGTGGGTGAGCTCGGGGTGGTGTAGACCGACGAGTAGTCCGGCGTCGAGTTCCCGCACGCGGTCAGCACCAGCGCAACGGAGAGGACTGCGGCGCGCGCCTTCACAGAATCTCGCGTGCCGCGTCGATCGGCCGGGCCAGTCGGGTGCCCTTGGCGGTCACGACGAACGGACGCTCGATCAGGATCGGATTGGCGGCCATCGCATCGAGCAGTTCGTCGTCACTGGCGTCGGCGAGATTCAGCTCGCTGTAAAGGGATTCGCGTCTGCGGACCGCGGTGCGGACGTCGATCCCGGCATCGGAGATCAGCCTGGCGATCTCGGCGCGTGACGGCGGCGTCTTTAGATACTCGACGACCTCCGGCTCGACGCCGTGCTCGCGCAGCAGATCCAGGGTCTTGCGTGATGTGCTGCAGCGCGGGTTGTGGTAGATGACGCTGCGGGTCATGCGTCTCCGTCGAAAAGTCCTGTCACCGAGCCGTTTTCGAAGACCGCACGGATGGTGCTGGCCAGCAGCGGGGCGATGGACAGGACGGTCAGCTGGGGGAAGCGCTTGGATTCGTCGATCGGCAGGGTGTTGGTGACGATCACCTCGCGGGCGCCGCTCTCGGCCAGCCGCTCGGCGGCCGGTTCGGACAGCACCCCGTGGGTGGCGGCGATGATCACGTCCTTCGCGCCATCGTTGTGCAGCAGTTTGACCGCCCCGGCGATGGTGCCGCCGGTGTCGATCATGTCGTCGGTCAGCACGCAGGTCTTGCCCTCGACCTCACCGACGACCCGGTTGGACACCACCTGGTTGGGCACCCGCGGGTCGCGGGTCTTGTGGATGAAGGCCAGCGGGGTGCCGCCCAGCGCATCGGCCCACTTCTCGGCCACCCGGACGCGGCCGGAGTCGGGGGAGACCACCACGACGTTCTCGTAGTTGTAGTTGTCCCGGATGTAGCCGGTCAGCAGCGGCTGCGCCCGCATGTGGTCGACCGGGCCGTCGAAGAAGCCCTGGATCTGGTCGGTGTGCAGATCGACCGAGACGATGCGGTCCGCGCCGGCGGTCTTGAACAGGTCGGCCACCAGCCGGGCCGAGATGGGCTCGCGGCCGCGGTGCTTCTTGTCCTGGCGGGCGTACGGATAGAACGGCAGGATCGCGGTGATCCGCTTGGCGCTACCCCGCTTGAGGGCGTCGATCATGATCAGCTGTTCCATCAGCCACTTGTTCAGCGGCGCCGGATGGGACTGCAGGACGAAGGCGTCGCAGCCGCGCACCGACTCGTCGAAACGCACGAAGATCTCACCGTTGGCGAAGTCCCGTGCGGTCTGCGCGGTGACCTCGACGTCGAGTTCCTTGGCGACCTGGTCGGCGAGTTCGGGGTGCGCGCGGCCCGAGAAGAGCATCAGGTTCTTGCGGTTGTCGGTCCAGTCCGTGCCCACTGTGTTGCCCTTGCCGGTCGGGGATCGATACGGGGCAATCGTACGGTGCGCCGTCGCCGGGTTACCAGAAAGGCAACAACTGGCGACGGGTCACCGCGCGTTCAGTTCGGGGTGTCGCCCGCCTGCTCGGCCCGTTTTGCGGCCTCGGCGGCCTTGGCGGCCGGGCTGCCGGGCCGCCTGTTGATCACCCAGTCCTCGATGTTGCGCTGCGATCCGGCGGAGATCGCCAGCGCCCCGGGCGGCACGTCCTCGCGCAGCACGGTGCCCGCGCCGGTGTACGCGCCGTCGCCCACGGTCAGCGGGGCGACGAACATCGTGTCCGAGCCGGTGCGCACGTGCGAGCCGACGGTGGTGCGGTTCTTGTTCTCGCCGTCGTAGTTGACGAACACGCTGGAGGCGCCGATGTTGCTGTGCTCGCCGATGTCGGCGTCGCCGACGTAGGTCAGGTGCGGCACCTTGGTGCCCGCGCCGATGGTGGCGTTCTTGGTCTCGACGAAGGTGCCGATCTTGCCCTCGACCCCCAGCTGCGTGCCGGGCCGCAGATAGCTGAACGGTCCGACCGTCGCCCGCTCGCCGATCACCGACAGCTCGCCATGGGTACGGACCACGGTGGCGCCGTCGCCGACCTCCATCGAGGTCAGCGTGGTGTCCGGGCCGATGGTGCAGTTGGCGCCGATCTCGGTAGGCCCCAGCAGTTGGGTGCCGGGATGGATGACGGTGTCCCGTCCGATGGCGACGTCGACGTCGATCCAGGTGGTCACCGGGTCGATGACGGTGACGCCGGCCCGCTGGTGGGCGGCGACGATGCGGCGGTTGAGTTCGCGGGCCAGGTCCGACAGCTGGACCCGGTCGTTGACGCCGGCCACCAGGGCGTGGTCGTCGACGTGCTTGGCGTGCACGGCCTGGCCGTCGGCCCGCACGATCGCGATGACGTCGGTCAGGTACAGCTCGTGTTGGGCGTTGTCCGACGACAGCCGGCTCAGCGCGGAGCGCAGCGCGCCGATGTCGAAGGCGTAGATGCCCGCGTTGACCTCACGGATGGCCCGCTGCTGCGGGGTGGCGTCGGTCTCCTCGACGATCGCGATGACCTCGCCGTCCTGCGTGCGCAGGATCCGGCCGTAGCCCGTCGCGTCCGGCAGCGTCGTGGTCAGCACGGTCACCGCGGCCGGCTCACCGCTGTGCGCCTCGATCAGGGCGGCCAGCGTGTCGGCGTCCAGCAGCGGGATGTCGCCGGAGGTCACCACGACGACGCCGGCGAAATCGTCCGGCAGCGCGGACAGCCCGCACAGTGCGGCGTGCCCGGTGCCCAGCTGCTGCTCCTGCACGGCCAGCTCGATGGGCCTGCCCAGCTGCTCGGCCAGCTCACCGACCACCGGGCCGATGCGTTCGCGGTCCTTGCCGAGCACCACGACAAGGTGGGCGGGCGCGACCTTCGCGACGGCATGCAGGGCGTGCGAGATCATGCTGCGTCCGCCGAGGCCGTGCAGCACCTTGGGAATGTCGGAGCGCATCCGGGTGCCGGCGCCCGCGGCCAGTATCAGGACCGCCGCCTCGCTGTGTGTGGTCACCGGACCTCCCCAGTGTGCGGTTTCGTACGCGCCACGCCGTTCACACCGTATGAGACTGCACAGTCGCGTTCTGTCGCTCGCCAAGAGCTCGCTCTTCGCGGTCTGTCGCCCGCCAAGAACTCGCTCCGTCGCCAGGACTCGAACCTGAACTATCTGAACCAAAATCAGAGGTGCTGCCGATTACACCACGACGGACTGGCTGAAATGTCCGCCTGAGACTTTAGTGCAAGGCCGGCGAGACCCCCGGCGGCCGGGGAATAGGCTGGCAGCCGTGGCAGCACCGGAAAAGGAGCCGCGCGCACCCCGCGCGCGGATGACGGGCACCGAGCGTCGTCATCAACTGATCGACATCGCCCGGTCGCTGTTCGCCGAGCGGGGCTACGAGGGCACCTCCATCGAGGAGATCGCCCAGCGTGCCGGGGTCTCCAAGCCGGTCGTCTACGAACACTTCGGCGGCAAGGAGGGCCTTTACGCCGTCGTGGTCGACCGGGAGATGTCGGCGCTGCTGGACGGCATCACCTCGTCACTGACCAACAACCGGTCCCGGGTGCGGGTCGAGCGGGTGGCCCTGGCGCTGCTGACCTATGTCGAGGAACGCACCGACGGCTTCCGGATTCTGATCCGTGACTCCCCGGCGGCCATCAGCTCGGGCACCTACTCCAGCCTGCTCAACGACGCGGTCAGCCAGGTCGCCTCGATCTTGGCCGGTGATTTCGCCCGCCGGGGCCTGGATCCGGAGCTGGCGCCGCTGTACGCGCAGGCCCTGGTCGGCTCGGTGTCGATGACGGCGCAGTGGTGGCTGGACACCCGCGAGCCGAAGAAGGAAGTGGTGGCGGCCCACCTGGTGAACCTGATGTGGAACGGGTTGACGCACCTCGAGGCCGACCCTCAGCTGGAAGCCGACTGACACCCGTCAATCGCGGCCAGCCGCAACGGCTTCGGTGACGCCACCTAGGATGGAACCACCATGACCTCGCCGGGGCACCCGTCTGCCCAGACCCCGATAGCCGGGCTGGTCGATCTGGCGCTCACCGCGCCGGTGTTCGCAGAACTCGCGCAGCGCGCCGCCGCGCGCCCCGCCGAACTTGCCCTTGTCGGCCCGGCCAGTGCACAGCTGTACGCGACCTGCGCGCTGGCCCGCGGCGGCCCGCTGCTGGTGGTGACCGCCACCGGTCGCGAGGCCGACGACCTCACCGCCGAACTGCGTGGGGTGTTCGGCGATGCCGCGGCGCTGTTCCCGTCCTGGGAGACGCTGCCGCACGAGCGGCTGTCCCCGGGGGTTGACACCGTGGGCGCGCGGCTGATGCTGCTGCGCCGGCTGGCCCACCCCGACGACCCGGGGCTGGGCCCGCCGCTGCGGGTGGTGGTGACCACCGTGCGCTCGCTGCTGCAGCCGATGGCCGCCGACATCGCCCAGATCGAGCCGGTGACCCTGCGCGCCGGAGCTGCTGCGGCGGCGACATCAGACACCGGAGCGGAGTTCGACTTCGACGACCTGATCGCCCGGCTCGTCGAGCTGGCCTACACCCGCGTCGACATGGTGGGCAAACGCGGCGAATTCGCAGTCCGCGGCGGCATTCTCGACCTCTTCCCGCCGACGGCCGAACATCCGGTGCGGGTCGAGTTCTGGGGCGACGAGATCACCGAGATACGGATGTTCTCGGTGGCCGATCAGCGTTCCATTCCCGAGATCGCGGTCGACACCGTCGTCGCCGTGCCGTGCCGGGAGTTCCTGCTGACCGACGCGGCCCGGGCCCGCGCGGGCGCGCTGCTGGCCGACCGCATGGCCGACGAGAACCGGGTCTCCGGCAGCGTCGGCGACATGCTGGCCAAACTCGCCGAGGGCATCCCGGTCGACGGGATGGAGGCGCTGCAACCGGTGCTGAACCCCGACGAGCTGACCCTGCTCATCGACCACCTGCCCGCGGGCACCCCGCTGCTGGTGTGCGACCCGGAGAAGGTGCGCACCCGCGCCGCCGACCTGATCAAGACCGGCCGGGAGTTCCTCGAGGCGTCGTGGTCGGTCGCCGCGATCGGCGGCGACGCGCCCATCGACATCGCCCAACTCGGCGGCTCCGGTTTCCGCGAACTCGACGAGGTTCACACCGCGGCGCAGGCCGGCGGCCACCCGTGGTGGACCCTGAGCCAGCTCGGCGACGAGGCGGCGGTGGAGCTCGAGGTGCGCCCGGCGCCCTCGGCGCGCGGACAGCAGAGCAACGTCGACGAGATCTTCGCCATGCTGCGCGCCCACGTGGCCACCGGCGGGTTCGCCGCGGTGGTGGCCCCGGGCACCGGCACCGCGCACCGGGTCGTCGAGCAACTCGGCGAGCGGGACACCCCGGCGGCCATGCTGGCGTCGGGCGAGGCACCCAGGCCCGGCGTCGTCGGAGTGCTCAAGGGACCGCTGCACAACGGGCTCGTGGTGCCCGGCGCGAATCTCGTGGTGATCACCGAAACCGATCTGACCGGCAACCGGGTGACCGCCACCGACGGCAAGCGGCTGGCCGCCAAGCGGCGCAACACCGTCGACCCGCTGGCGTTGACCGCGGGTGACCTCGTGGTCCACGACCAGCACGGCATCGGCCGGTTCGTCGAGATGGTGGAGCGCACCGTCGGCGGTGCCCGGCGCGAGTACCTGGTGCTGGAGTACGGCTCGTCGAAACGCGGCCAGGGGGCCGACAAACTGTTCGTGCCGATGGACTCCCTGGACCAGCTGTCGCGCTATGTCGGCGGCCAGGAGCCCAGCCTGAGCCGGCTCGGCGGCAGCGACTGGGCGAACACGAAGACCAAGGCGCGCAAGGCCGTTCGGGAGATCGCCGGCGAGCTGGTCGCCCTGTACGCCAAGCGGCAGGCCGCACCCGGGCACGCATTCGGCCCGGACACGCCCTGGCAGGCCGAGATGGAGGACGCGTTCGGCTTCACCGAGACCGTCGATCAACTCACGGCGATCACCGAGGTCAAGAACGACATGGAAAAACCGGTCCCGATGGACCGGGTGATCTGCGGCGACGTCGGTTACGGCAAGACCGAGATCGCGGTGCGCGCGGCGTTCAAGGCGGTGCAGGACGGCAAGCAGGTCGCGGTGCTGGTGCCCACGACGCTCCTGGCCGACCAGCATCTGCAGACGTTCACCGAGCGGATGGCCGGCTTTCCGGTGACGGTCAAGGGGCTGTCGCGCTTCACCGATGGCCGGGAGTCGAAGGCGGTGCTCGAGGGCATGGCCGACGGGTCGGTGGACATCGTGATCGGCACCCACCGGCTGCTGCAGACCGCGGTGCGGTGGAAAGACCTGGGCCTGGTCGTGGTCGACGAGGAGCAGCGCTTCGGCGTCGAGCACAAGGAGCACATCAAGAGCCTGCGCACCCACGTCGACGTGCTGACCATGAGCGCCACCCCGATTCCGCGCACCCTGGAGATGAGCCTGGCCGGGATCCGGGAGATGTCGACGATCCTCACCCCGCCCGAGGAGCGCTACCCGGTGCTGACCTATGTTGGCCCGCACGACGACAAGCAGGTGGCGGCGGCACTGCGCCGAGAACTGTTGCGGGACGGGCAGGCGTTCTACATCCACAACCGGGTGAGCAGCATCGACGCCGCGGCGGCCCGGGTCAAGCAGTTGGTTCCGGAGGCCCGCGTCGTGGTCGCGCACGGCCAGATGCCCGAGGAGCAGTTGGAGCGCACCGTCGAGGGGTTCTGGAATCGGGAGTTCGACATCCTGGTGTGCACCACCATCGTCGAGACCGGCCTGGACATCTCCAACGCCAACACCCTGATCGTGGAGCGCGCCGACACCTTCGGCCTGTCCCAGCTGCACCAGCTGCGCGGCCGGGTGGGTCGCAGCCGCGAACGCGGTTACGCCTACTTCCTGTACCCGCGGGAGATGCCGCTGACCGAGACCGCCTACGACCGGCTGGCCACCATCGCGCAGAACAACGAGCTGGGTGCGGGTATGGCAGTTGCCTTGAAGGACTTGGAGATTCGCGGGGCGGGCAACGTATTGGGGGTCGAGCAGTCCGGCCACGTCGCCGGGGTCGGCTTCGATCTGTACGTGCGGCTGGTCGGCGAGGCCGTCGAGGCGTACCGGGCGGCGGCCGACGGCAAGACGGTGACCACGCCCGAGGAGCCCAAGGACGTCCGCATCGATCTGCCGGTGGACGCGCATCTGCCGCCGGACTACATCGCCAGTGACCGGCTGCGGTTGGAGGCGTATCGGCGGCTGGCCGCGGCCGCCGACGACGCGGCCGTGAACGCGGTCATCGAGGAGTTGACCGACCGCTACGGCCCGCTGCCGGAGCCGGCCCGGCGGCTGGTGGCGGTGGCCCGCCTGCGCTTGCTGTGTCGGCAGTACGGGGTGACCGACGTCGCGGCGACCGGAACCGGTTCCGGCACCACAATCCGGGTGTCGCCGCTTGCGCTGCCCGACTCGGCCCAGCTGCGGCTCAAGCGGGTGTATCCGGGTGCGGGTTATCGGGCGACGACCGCCACGGTGCAGGTGCCGATCCCCCGCGAGGGCAGTGGTATCGGCGCTCCGCGGATCCGCGATCTCGCGCTGGTGCAGATGGTGGCTGACCTACTTCTGGCGCTTGACGGAAAGCCGCAAGCCGAGGCTGATATAACCACCTTCACGGCCACCACGGGCGCCGGGACGGGAGACGGGCGATGACGGTCATCCTCGTCGATCCGCGGCGGCCCTACCTGGTGCCCGTCGAGGCGGTCGCGATGCTCGGCGGCGACCTGCAGTACACCGAGGAGATGCCCATCCGGGTGCCCTGGTCGCTGCCGTCGGCGCGCCCGGTGTACACCGGTGCGGACGCCCCGGTGCTGTTGTCCTCCGATCGGGGCCATCCCGAGGTGCGTGCCCGCCTGGCGGCCGGCGAGCGGTTGATCGCCGTCCCGGAACCGCAGCGCGGCGAACGACTGGTGGACGCGGTGGCGATCATGGACACGCTGCGCACGGCCGGGCCGTGGGAGAGCGAGCAGACTCACGACTCGCTGCGGCGGTATCTGCTCGAGGAGACCTACGAGCTTTTTGACGCGGTGCGCGGCGGAAACGCGGACGAGTTGCGCGAGGAACTCGGCGACGTGCTGCTGCAGGTGCTGTTTCACGCCCGCATCGCCGAGGAGGCGTTACATCAGCCGTTCAGCATCGATGACGTCGCCGACGCGCTGGTGCGCAAGCTGGGCAACCGGGTGCCCGCCGTGCTGGCGGGGGAGCCGATCTCGCTCGAGGATCAAATCGCGCAGTGGGAGGAGCGCAAGTCTGCGGAGAAGTCCGCGCGGATGTCCTGCATGGAGGACATCCCGACCGGCCAGCCGGCATTGGCGTTGGCGCAGAAGGTCATCGCGCGGGTGGTGGGCGCGGGACTGCCGACCGATCTGATCCCGTCGGAGCTCACGACGGTGGTGGTCGCAGTGCCCAACGATGCCGAGAATGACTTGCGCACAGCGGTTCTGGAGTTCATGGACACGGTTCGCCGTACCGAGTCGGCGATCGCGGCAGCCCGTCGTGGTACCGACGTGCCGGCCGAGCTGCACGTCGCCGTGCCACTAGTTGCCGTCAGCGAGGAGGAGTGGCGCAGGCACTGGCCGGTACCCGGCGGTCCCGAACCGCTCGACGACATCCCGGCGGTGCCCGTGGTGGTGTCCGACGACGAGCCACTGGACCTGGGCGAGCGGGTGGACGACATCGACCTCGATGTCGGCATCGACGAGCCGGGGGCGGACAACTAGACCCGCGACTGTGGGTGCTGTTGCATCCACCGCTAGACGCCAAGGGCCGAAAACTGTGCACAGGTCCCGCACTCGGCGAGCCGCCCGCCGATCAGTCCAGCAGCGACGAGCCCCAGTACTCGCTGTCGCGCAGACCCGGCGGGCAGGCGAACATCGCCGAGCCGGTGTGGGTGATGTACTCGTTGAGCGCGTCACTGCGGGCCAGTTCGGCCTGCATCGGGATGAACTGGGTGACCGGGTTGCGCACGAACGCGATGAAGAACAACCCGGCGTCGAGGTGGCCGAAGCCGTCCGACCCGTCGGTGAAGTTGTAGCCGCGCCGCAGGATTCGGATGCCGTTCAGATGCTGGTGTGACGCCAGCCGCACGTGGGCGTCGACGTCGATCAGCGGGGTGTCCGTGTTGTCCACCAGGTTGAGGTTCAACTCGTCGAACTCCTCGGTGAGCCCGTTGGGCGCACCGGTGCCCTTCTGCCGTCCGATCACCCGCTCCTGCTCGAGCAGCGTGGTGCGGTCCCAGGCTTCGATGCGCATCCGGATCCGGCGGCTGATCAGATAGGTGCCACCCGTCATCCAGTCCGGCCCGTCACCCTTGGCGACCCACACCTGGTCGTTGAGGGTGCCGGTGTCTTCGGCCTTGATGTTGTTGGTGCCGTCCTTGAAGCCGAACAGGTTTCGTGGCGTGCTCTGCTCCCGGGTGGTCGACGATGTGCGCCCGAAACCCAGTTGGGAGTAGCGCACGGCCACCGTGCCGAAGCCGACCCGGGCCAGGTTGCGGATGGCGTGCACCGCGACCTGAGGGTCGTTGGCGCAGGCCTGGACCACGATGTCGCCACCGCAGTGGGCCGGGTCGAGCGTCTCGTTCGGGAACTTCGGCAGGTCGGCGAGCAGGTCGGGTTTGTGCCGCGCGATGCCGAAGCGGTCCCGGCCGTCCTTGACGAAGAAGCTCGGCCCGAACCCGATCGTCAGGGTGAGTTGGGAGGCGGCGAGGCCGAGCGCCTCACCGGTATCCGACGGCGGCGCATAGGGATTCAGCCCGACGGCGCCGTCGTGGACCGCTTCGTGGCCGGCGGTCATCCGCTCGGCCATGCCGGTCCACTCCTTGAGCATCGCGACCACGTCGGCCCTGGAGTCGGTCGTCACGTCGAACGCGCAGAAGTGCATCCGGTCCTGGGCCGGGGTGATGATGCCCGCCTGGCGCTCGCCCCGGAACGGCACCGGCCTGTCCAGGCCGCCCGGGGTGGCGTCGGCCGCCGACGCCCGCCCGGCGAGGGCCCCGGCGCTCGCGGCCCCGACCACCGCGGCCGTCACCCCGGCGGCACCGAACAGCTTGCGACGGGACAGCCCGGCAGGCTGCCCGGTGTCACTGGGGAGCGATGGCACCCTGAACCTGACTGACTTCCTTGCCCAGCGCGTCGATCGCCCTCGAAAGCTCTTGGCGCTGCGGCTCCGTCACGGTGTCGTACGACACGAAGCCGTCACCCTTGCGATACTTGTCCAGCATCGACTCGACCGCCTCGAACCGTCCGTCGACCCGCTTGCCCAGTTCGGCGTCCCGCTGGTCGAGGACCGGCCGCACCGCACCCACCGCGGCCCGGGACCCCTCGACGTTGGCGTAGAAGTCCCACAGGTCGGTGTGGCTGAAGATGTCCTCCTCGCCGGTGATCTTGCTGGCCGCGACCTCGTCGAGCAGACCCTGTGCACCACCGGCGATCTGGGTCGCGTGGATGGTGTAGTCCGGCGCCTCGACCCGCTCGTGGAGTTCCTTGACGTCGGCGAGCAGTTGGTCGGCGACGGCATTGGTGTCCGGTTGCGGCCCGGTCACCCACAGGTCCTTCTCGAGGCGGTGGAAACCGGTCCAGCGTTGTCCCGGCTCGAGGTCGGCCTCGCGTAGGTCGATGCGCGGGTCGAGGTTGTCCGGGAACGACTCGGCCACCGGCTCGATGCGTTCGTAGTAGGTGCGGGTGCTCGGGTACTTCGCCTTGGCGTCCGCGATGTCACCGGCCTTGATGGCTGCAACGAAAGCGCTTGTGGCGGTGATCAACTCGTCGGTCTGACCGACGACGTAGGCCTTGTAGTCCGCGGAGACCTTCTTGAGCTGGCCGTTGTCGTCGGTGCGGAACGCCGCGCCCTTGACGGTGAAATCGGCCCGGATGCCGTCGCCGACCATGCCGGGTTTGCAGGCGGTCTGATAGGTGCCGGGCTCGCCGAGCTGGACGACGAGCCTGCGTTGCAGCCCTGGGGAGACGTTCTCCACCTCACCGAGCACCCGGCCGCCCTCGCCGTAGACGTAGAACTCCGTCACCTTGGTCCCGTTGTTGGTGATGACGAACGTCGTGGGTCCGGTGCCCGCCTCGGTGGCCGAGAGCTTGCAGTCGGTGTCGGTCGCGTCGACGGTGACCTCTGCCGGCTTGGCCGCGCTGGTGTCGGCCGGCTTGGATTCCTTGGCCGTGCAACCGGCCATGGTGACACCCGCCAGGATCGCGGCGAGTGCCGCGGTGCCGGTCTTGATGCCGTCGGTGGGTGTCACGTGGTTGACCTTTCGGAGATGGGGGCCGGTTCGGGTTCGGCCGCGGCGGGGACGGCGGCCCGCGTGGGCCGCAGGAACAGGGTGAGGACGACGGCGAGGTAGGTCAGCCAGCAGACCAGCTGCAGTACCGTCGGCGTCGGGGTGATGTTGAAGACGCCCTGGATGATCTCGCCGTACCAGGACGACCAGTTGAACCAGGTGCTGATGTCGAACGCCCGGCCACCGGGGTTGGGAAACCAGCCGACGGTCTGCAGGGCGCCGACGCCGTAGGACAGGATGCCCGCGGCGACGACGATGAGGAACGCCCCGGTGTAGGTGAAGAACTTGGCCAGGTTGATCCGCACCGCGCCGGCGTACATGCCGACGGCGATGCCCGCCGCCACCAGGACGCCGATCAGCAGCCCCAGCAGCGGCCAGGCGGTCTCGGCCTCGGCGTAGCCGACCATGAACAACGCGGTCTCCACGCCCTCCCGGCCGACGGCGAGGAAGGCGAGCATGAATACCGCCAGGGCGCCGGTCTCCAGTGCCCTCGACATCCCGGCACGCAGTTCACCGGACAGGCCCGCCGCCGCCGAGCGCATCCACAGCACCATTGACGTGACGATCGCCACGGCGACCAGCGACGCCACGCCCGCGATCGCCTCGGCGGCGAGGTCCTTGATCGTGTACGCGCCGTACTGGATGGCCAGGAACACGCCGACGGTCATCGCGACCGCGGCGGCCACCCCGGCCCACACCCACTTGAGGGCGTCCCGGCGGCCGGCTTTGACCAGGAAGGCGATGAGAACCATCACGACGATGCCGGCCTCCAAGCCCTCGCGCAGGCCGATCAGCCCGCTGCCGAAGACCTGGGCGGGAATGTTCGGGGCCGCCGCGCTCAGGGTGCTCATCGGCGTGTCCTCACTCGTGTCGGAAGGCAGGCAAGCATTGGCTTACCAAACCAAGGTGTGGCTCACCTTAGCAGAGGCTGGGTAATGACGTTACCACCCCGGGTCACGGCACCGGTGGGGGATAACGGACCCGGGGTCATGGGACGATGTACTAGACCGAAAGTCCGGTTCGAGGAGTCCTGTTGTCGTCGTCGCGTTGCCTGCGTGCCGTCGTCGTTGTAGCGGCGGCGGCGGTGCTGCTGGCATCGAGCTGCTCATGGCAGCTCGGGACCCCGATTCCGGAGGGCGTGCCGCCGCCGGCGGGCGACCCGGTGCCCGCGATCGACACCCACGCACCCGGTCGCGCCGCCGACCAACTGCACCAGTGGGCCGCCGAACGCGCTCCCGCGCTGGGCATTCCGGTGCATGCGCTGGAGGCGTACGCCTACGCCGCGCGGGTGGCCGAGGTGGAAAACCCGAAATGTCACCTGGCCTGGACCACCCTGGCCGGTATCGGCATGGTGGAAAGCCACCACGGCACCTACCACGACGCGCAGATCCTGCCCAACGGCGACGTCACGCCGCCGATCCGCGGGGTGCGACTCGACGGCAGCAACGGCAACCTCGAGATCGTCGACAGCGAGGCCGGTCTGGACGGCGACCCGGTCTACGCCAGGGCCATGGGGCCCATGCAGTTCATCCCGGAGACCTGGCGGCTCTACGGCGTCGACGCCAACAACGACGGCGTGATCAGCCCGGACAACATCGACGACGCCGCGCTGTCGGCCGCCGGCTATCTGTGCTTCCGCGGCAAGGACCTGGCCACCGCGCGCGGCTGGATGAACGCGTTGCGGGCCTACAACCACTCCGATCAGTACGCACGCACCGTGCGGGACTGGGCCACCGCGTACGCCGCCGGACATCCGCTCTAGCCCGCCGTAGCCCGCTACAAGGCGACGCACCATCTAGGCTATGGCCGACAGCCCTTCCGGCCAGCCGAGCCGCGGACGAGCCACGACGCAAGGAGACGCCAGTGCCCATCATCGAGCAGGTCGCGGCTCGCGAGATCCTCGACTCCCGGGGCAATCCCACCATCGAGGTCGAGGTGGCCCTGATCGACGGCACCTTCGCCAGGGCGGCCGTTCCCTCCGGCGCGTCGACCGGTGAGCACGAGGCGGTCGAACTGCGCGACGGCGCCGGGCGCTACGGCGGCAAGGGCGTGGAAAAGGCCGTCGAGGCGGTGCTCGACGAGATCGCGCCTGCCGTCATCGGTATGAACGCCGACGATCAGCGGCTGATCGACCAGGCACTGCTCGACCTGGACGGCACGCCGGACAAGTCCCGGCTGGGTGCGAACGCGATCCTGGGTGTCTCGCTGGCGGTGGCGAAGGGCGCCGCGGACAGCGCCGGGCTGCCGCTGTTCCGGTACCTGGGCGGGCCGAACGCCCACATCCTGCCGGTGCCGATGATGAACATCCTCAACGGCGGCGCGCACGCCGACACCGGGGTCGACGTCCAGGAGTTCATGGTGGCGCCGATCGGCGCCCCGAGCTTCAAGGAGGCGCTGCGCTGGGGCGCCGAGGTCTACCACTCGCTGAAGTCGGTGCTCAAGAAGCAGGGCCTGGCGACCGGACTCGGTGACGAGGGCGGTTTCGCTCCCGACGTGGCGGGCACCAGGGCCGCGCTGGATCTGATCGGCTCGGCCATCGAGGGTGCCGGGTTCGTCCTCGGCACCGATGTGGCGCTGGCGCTCGACGTGGCCGCCACCGAGTTCTATACCCAACCCGCTGGGTCGGCGTCATCCGCCTCCGCCGGAAGCGGTTACCGGTTCGAGAACGAGACCCGCACCGCCGAGCAGATGACCCAGTTCTACGCCGAGTTGCTCGACGCCTACGCGCTGGTGTCCATCGAGGATCCGCTCTCGGAGGACGACTGGGACGGCTGGGTGGAGCTGACCACCGCCATCGGGGACCGGGTGCAGATCGTCGGCGACGACCTGTTCGTCACCAACCCCGAGCGGCTCGAGGAGGGTATCGAGCGGGGCGCCGCCAACGCGCTGCTGGTGAAGGTCAACCAGATCGGCACCCTGACCGAGACCTTGGACGCGGTGGCGCTGGCCCACAACAGCGGCTACCGCACGATGATGAGCCACCGCAGCGGCGAGACCGAGGACACCACCATCGCCGACCTCGCGGTGGCCGTCGGCAGCGGCCAGATCAAGACCGGGGCACCCGCCCGCAGCGAGCGGGTGGCCAAGTACAACCAGTTGCTGCGCATCGAAGAGGCCCTGGGCGACGCCGCCCGCTACGCCGGCGACTTGGCCTTCCCCCGGTTCGTCGGACCCGAGTAGGCAGCGAAAAACGCTGTGGCGGAAGGTAAGCGGCCAGAGTCGAATCGACGCACACCGGCCTCCCGGCCGGGCGGGTCGGGGCGGAGCCGGTCGCGCACCTCGCCGGCGGCCAAACGGGAGGCCCGGCCCACCGAGGCGCGGACCGCGGTCGAGTCGGCCGCGAACAGCATCGTCGAGCCCATCCGGCGTGCGGTGGCCGCGGCGGTCGAACAGCAGAGTGAACAGCGGCTGGGATTCACCGCACGGCGCGCGGCGATCCTGGCGGCGGTGGTGTGCGTGCTGACGCTGACCATCGCCGGGCCGGTGCGCACGTATTTCGCTCAGCGCACCGAGATGAAGCAACTCGCCGCCAGCGAGGCGGCGCTGCGGGCCCAGATCGCCGACCTCGAGGCGCAGAAGGCCAAGCTGGCCGATCCGGTGTACATCGCCGCGCAGGCCCGCGAGCGGCTCGGGTTCGTGATGCCCGGCGACATTCCCTACCAGGTTCAGCTGCCGCCGGGCGCCGCCGTGGAGACCGGTGGCGGTGCGAAGTCGGCGGCGGTGCGCAGCAACGACCCCTGGTACACCTCGCTGTGGCACACCATCGCCGATGCGCCCCACGGTCCACCGCCGCCGCCGACCACCCCAACGACGTCGCCGACCCTTCCGCTGCCACCGCCGCCGGAGCCCGTCCCGGTGCCCCCTGGTGGTTGATCCCGCCGACCTGGACGCCGTTGCGCGGCAGCTGGGGCGCGAGCCGCGCGGCGTGCTCGAGATCGCCTACCGTTGCCCCAACGGTGAACCGGCAGTGGTGAAGACCTCGCCCCGGCTTCCGGACGGCACGCCGTTCCCCACGCTGTACTACCTGACCCATCCGGTGCTGACGGCCGCGGCGAGCCGGCTGGAGTCCGAGGGGCTGATGCGCGACATGACCGACCGGCTTGCCGCGGACCCGCAGCTGGCCGCGGCCTACCGGCGCGCCCACGAGTCGTATCTCGCCGAGCGGGACGCGATCGAACCGTTGGGGACCGACTTCTCCGGCGGCGGCATGCCCGAGCGGGTCAAGTGCCTGCACGTGCTGATCGCGCATGCCCTGGCCAAGGGCCGGGGAGTCAACCCGTTCGGGGACGAGGCGCTCGCGGTGCTGGCCGTCGAACCGGCCATGGCCGGGATCCTGGCGAAGGGGGAGTGGAGGTGAGCGTCGAGAACCATCGGGTGGGCGCCATCGACTGCGGGACCAACTCGATCCGGTTGCTGATCGCCGACCGGGTGGACGGCCGACTGGTCGACCTGCATCGCGAGATGCGCATCGTGCGGTTGGGTCAGGGCGTTGACGCCACCGGTCGGTTCGCGCCGGACGCACTGGCGCGCACCGAGGCCGCGCTGATCGACTACGCGGAACTGTTGGGCAGCTTCGGCGTCGGCCGCCTTCGCATGGTGGCGACCTCGGCGACCCGGGACGCGGCCAACAAGGAGGTGTTCTTCGCGATGACCGCCGAGGTGCTCGGCGGGGTCTGCCCCGGCGCGGTGGCCGAGGTTATCACCGGGGCGCAGGAGGCCGAGCTGTCCTTCAACGGCGCGGTGGGCGAGTTGGATTCCAGCGAAGCACCTTTCGTGGTCGTTGACCTCGGTGGCGGATCGACCGAGGTGGTCCTCGGTGACCGGGACGGTGTGCAGGCCAGCTTCTCAGCCGACATCGGCTGTGTCCGCCTGACCGAGCGCTGCCTGCATTCCGACCCGCCGACCGCCGCCGAGGTGGCCGCCGCCCGCGAGGTGGTGCGCGAGCGACTCGGGGCGGCCCTGCGGGCGGTTCCCGTCGACGGGGCGAGGACCTGGGTCGGGGTGGCGGGGACGTTCACCACGATCGCCGCGCTGGCGGCGCAGCTGACCACCTACGACCCGGCTGCGATCCACTTGTCCCGGGTGCCGTTCGTGGAGCTGTTGCCGGTGTGCGCGCAGTTGATCGGCATGACGCGCAGCCAGCGCGCCGCGCTGGGGCCGATGCACGAGGGCCGGGTCGACGTCATCGGCGGCGGCGCGATCGTGGTGGAGGAACTCGCCGATGCGCTCGGTACCCGGGCCGGCATCGACGAACTCGTCGTCAGCGAGCACGACATCCTGGACGGGATCGCGCTGTCGATCGGCTGAGGGGGTCACTCCGGTGGGATGAGGATCTCGCCCTCGGCGCCGGTGGGCACCTTGCTGCCGGCCAGCGTCAGGCCGAGCAGGATCATCACCACGCCGACGGACAGGTGCAGCCAGTTGTCGGCGTTGTTGAGGGGCAGCGCCCGGTCGGGGGCGTCGCTGAGCAGGCTGTAGAGCCACAGCCCCAGGAAGACGAAGCCGCCGCCGATCAGGTAGGTGCGGGCCCGGGCGTAGGTGCGCGCCAGGATCAGCCCGGCGACACCGAACACCAGGTGAACCAGGTTGTGCACCACCGAGATGTCGAACACGCCGAACAGCTGGGCGCGTGAGCGCTCCCCCTGCCACTGCAGCTGGTCGAGATGGTTGGTGAGGCCGGGGATGAACCCGGCGATCCCCGCGGCCAGAAACAGCGCGGCGACGATCAGCGTCGCGCCCTGTACCGCCAGCAGCCCGACCCGCCGGGTGCGGGGCCTACCGGATCGGACGGTCCCCATGGTGGTGCCTTCCCTCAGCGGCCCCTGCGGTATTGACGGGCCGGCAGGTCGCTGGCATACCCGCTGCCCGCGGCCGCCAACCACGCCAGACCGGGCTGGCGTGCCGCAGCGGGCACCCCGGTACGGGTTACGAGGTGGTGTGGGCAAGGCCCGGGGTCGGTCCACGGACCACGTCACGGTGGACGGCGCGGCGGCCCAAAAGCGCACCGAGAGCGGTCATTCCGACGCCCAGGGCGAAGTGCATCCCGGCGCGCGGGAGGCAAACAGCGGTGCTTGTACGCAACAGGGGCGTCGTCGCAACCGCGGCGTCCCGCTGCGTGTGGAGATCAGTGACCGAGCTTGACGCGGCAGCCGCTGCCGATGTTGTGGCAGTGGTGCCCACCGTCGCAGGCGTTGCAACGACAGGTACAGCCACCGGTGTGCTTCCCGGAAATCTGCACGGAAACCTGCATGTCGATCATCTCCTTCGCGGCCCGGCCGACGGGCCCTGTGCACACGATAGTTCGCGTTTGACGGGTGTGTCAGTGGAATCTGTGCGCCCCGCTGCGGTTGCCCGCGCACCCGCCGGGATCACGCCTCGAAGCGGTAGCCCATCCCGGCCTCGGTGAGCAGATGACGCGGGTGCGACGGATCGTCTTCGAGCTTGCGCCGCAACTGGGCCAGGTACACCCGCAGATAGTGGGTCTCCTTCGCATACGCCGGTCCCCACACCTCCCTGAGCAGCTCTTCGCGGCCGACCAACTTGCCGCGGTTGCGGGCCAGCATCTCGAGCATGCCCCACTCGGTGGGGGTCAAGTGCACCTCGGCACCGTTCCTGATGACCTTCTTCGCAGCCAGATCGACTGTGAAGGAATCGGTTTCGATCACCGGCTCGTCGGTCTCCGAGGCCGCCGCGCCCCGGCGGACGGCGGCGCGCAGTCGGGCCAGGAACTCGTCCATGCCGAACGGCTTGGTCACGTAGTCATCCGCACCCGCATCGAGTGCGTCGACCTTCTCGGCGGAGTCGGTGCGCGCCGAGAGCACGATCACCGGCGCGCTCAACCAGCCGCGCAACCCGCCGAGCACCTCGATGCCGTCCATATCGGGCAGGCCGAGATCGAGCACGATCACGTCCGGGTGCTGCTCGGCTGCGACCTTCAGTGCGGCCGCCCCGGTGGCCGCGGTGATCACCTCGTAGCCGCGCACGCTGAGGTTGATCCGCAGCGCCCGGAGGATCTGCGGTTCGTCGTCGATCACCAGCACCTTGGTCTTCGTCATCGGACGGCCACTCCGGGCGGCGCCGCCAGGTCGAGCACCACCGTCAGCCCGCCACCCGGGGTGTCGGTGGCCGCGATCGTTCCGCCCATCGCCTCCACGAAACCTTTGGCGACCGACAGCCCGAGTCCCACGCCGTATCTGTTGTTGCGGTCACCGAGGCGCTGGAAGGCGTCGAACATCTGGTCTTCCAGTCCGCGCGGAATGCCCGGGCCTTCGTCGACGACGTTGATCAGGATGCGGTCGGATACCCGCCCGGCGTTAACCCGCACGATGCTGTCCGGCGCGTAGCGCAGCGCGTTGTCGATCAGGTTCGCCAGTACCCGCTCGAGTAGGCCGGCGTCGGCCATGGCCACCGCGTCGCCGACCTCCACCTTGACCCGGTCCAGGCCGCCCGGGCCGAATCCGGTTGTGCCCCGGCTGATCCCGAGTAGCGCGCGCTGCACCACCTCCTCGAGGTACACCCGCTTCAACTCGGGACGCACCGCGCCGGCCGCCAGCCGGGACGAGTCCAGCAGATTGTCGACCAGCGCCGTCAACTGGTCCACCGACTCCTCGACGGTGGCCAGCAATTCGGCGGTGTCCTCCGGGGAGAACCCGACGTCATCGGAGCGCAGACTGGACACCGCGGCCTTCGCCGCGGCCAGCGGCGTGCGCAGGTCGTGACTAACCGCCGACAGCAGCGAGCGGCGTAGTTCATCGGCTCGTTCGATTGCCTCGGCCTTACCTGCCTCCTCCGCGAGCTCGCGCTGGCGCACCAGCCCGGCCGCCTGCTTGGCGACGGCGGTCAGCACCCGCCGGTCACGTGCGGGCAGCTTGCGTCCGGCCATCAGCATCCAGAACTCGTCGTCTCCGACCTCGATGGCGGTGTCGGCGGAATCGACTGTTACACAGGGATCGTCACCCACGCACGCGACGATCTGCTCCTCGTCGCCGAGTACCCGCAGCACACTGACGGCGCGTTGCGAATAGGTCTCGCGCACCCGTTCCAGGAGCGTGTCCAGATCGGCACCCCGCAGTACCGAACCGGAGAACAGCGTCAGCAACTCGGCCTCCGCCGAGGCATGCCTGGCCTCGCGTTCCCGGCTTCTGGCCCGATCGACCAGCACCGCGACGGCGACCGCCATCAACAACAGCACGATCTCCGTGATCGCCGAGTCGGGTTCGGCGATTGTGAACGTGTAGCGCGGCTCGGTGAGGAAGTAGTTGAGCAACAGACCGGACAGCACTGCTGACACCGCGGCCGGTGCGACGCCACCCAGCAGGGCGACGAAAAGCACACCGACGAAGAAGATGGCGGTCTCGCCGGGGATCTTCAGGTACCTGTCGAGGAACAGGGCGGTGATCGCGCAGATGACGGACGGGACCACCACGGCGGCCACCCAGGAGATCGCCCGGCGCTCGAGCGGCGAGACCGAGCGCACCGAGAAGCCGCGCTTGGATTCCTCATGGGTCACCATGTGCACGTCGATCTTCCCGGAGTTCTGCACGATCGCCGCGCCGATTCCCTCGTCGAAGATCCGCGCCCAGCGCGACCGGCGCGACGTACCGATCACCAGCTGGGTGGCATTCATCTCACGGGCGAAGTCCAGCAACGCTTTTGGCAGGTCATCACCGACGACGGTGTGTACAGTGGCGCCGAGGCTGGCGGCCAGTTCGCGGACCTTGCCCATCTGTGGGGCCGACACCCCGGACAGTCCATCGCCGCGTACCACGTGAACGATCATCAGCTCGGCGCTGGACTTCGACGCGATCCGGGATGCCCGGCGTACCAACGTTTCCGACTCGGGTCCGCCGGTGACGGCGACGACGACCCTCTCGCGGGCCTCCCAGGTGGCGGTGATCTTGTTGTCGGCCCGGTACTTCGCCAGGGCGGCGTCGACCTGGTCGGCGAGCCACAGCAGCGCCAGCTCCCGCAGCGCGGTGAGGTTGCCGCGGCGGAAGTAGTTCGACAGCGCCGCGTCGACCTTCTCGGGGGCGTAGACGTTGCCGTGGGAAAGCCTGCGGCGCAGCGCTTCCGGCGTGATATCGACCAGTTCGATCTGGGATGCCTGGCGGACGATCTCGTCGGGCACCGTCTCCTGCTGTTCGATGCCGGTGATCTGCGCGACGACGTCGTTGAGGCTCTCGAGGTGCTGCACGTTGACGGTGGAGATCACCGAGATGCCGGCGTCGAGCAGTTCTTCGACGTCCATCCAGCGTTTCGGGTTCTTGCTGCCCGGGGTGTTGGTGTGGGCCAGTTCGTCGACGAGGACGACCTGAGGCCGCCGGGCCAGTACGGCCGGTACGTCGAGTTCGGGGAAACGACCGCCGCGGTAGTCGATGTAGCGCGGCGGGATGATGTCTATCCCGTCGAGCAGTTCGGCGGTCTTCTTGCGGCCGTGGGTCTCGACCACCGCGGCGACCAGGTCGGTGCCGCGCTCGAGGCGGCGGTGCGCCTCGCCGAGCATTGCGAAGGTCTTGCCGACACCAGGCGCCGCACCGAGGTAGATGCGCAGCTCGCCCCGCTTCGGCTTGGAGCCGGGCGAGGCTGGCTGCTCGTCGCTCTCCGACGACGTGTCCGGCGGCGGTTCGCCGCCGGACGTCACGCGTGGGGGCTGGACGGTATCCACGCTTCTATTATTCGCAGATCGATCCACCGCTCCATCAGCTCTTCATCGGGTACTTCCGGTCCAGGGCGATGTTGAGCTCCACCACGTTGACCAGCGGCTCGCCCAGGAAACCCAGCGTGCGGCCCTCCGTGTGGGACGTGACGAGCTCGCGGACTGCATCCGGACTCACCCCGCGGGTCTTCGCGATGCGCGCGATCTGAAGCCCGGCGTAGGCGGGGGAGATGTTCGGGTCCAGGCCGCTGCCGCTGGCGCTCACCGCGTCGGCCGGCACCGCGGGGTCGACCGCGGCCCCCTTGACCGGCACGATCTGTCCTGCCGAGTAGTCTTCGCCGGACTTGGCGCACTCCACCCGGATGCCCTCATAGGTGTCGATGAACGGGCGTGGAACCGTCCCGCACGGCTCGTTGACGCTGACGACCTTCGTCGGACGCACCACCTTGCCGGCGGTATCGCGCGGGCCGATGACCGACAGCACGGCGCCCACGCCGTCGCCGGTACAGAACGGCCGGCTGCCGTCCACTCCCTCGAGGTCGCCGACGGCCTTGCTCCGCGAGCACACCTGCGTCAGCAGGCTCGGTCTGTCGGGTGTGTCGACGATGCTCTCCGGCCCCAGGTTCGAGGCGCCGGAGGTCAGGGTGTCGTAGCCGGCACCGGCGGCCGACGGGCGGCTCTGGAAGTACTGGGGCAACGGATTGCCCTTGTCGTCGGTGAACAGCTGCCCGATCAGGCTGGACGCCACCGGCTTTCCGTTGAGCTCGATGATCGACCCGTCGGCCTTGTCCTTCAGGCCCGGAATCTGGGCCACCAGCCAGATCAACACGGGATATCCGATGCCCACGATGACGGTGAGCACCAGCAGCGCGCGCAGCGCGGCCCAGTGTTGGCGAATCAGCGTAGAGAGGTTCATGTCACATTCCCGGTAAGAACTGGATGACGAGGTCGATGAGCTTGATCCCGATGAACGGGGCGACGATGCCACCGAGGCCGTAGACGTACAGGTTGCGGCTCAACAGCTTTGACGCACTGCTCGGGGTGTAGCGGACACCGCGAAGCGACAGCGGGATCAGCGCGATGATGACGATCGCGTTGAAGATGACCGCGGACAGGATTGCTGACTGCGGGCTGTGCAGACGCATGATATTCAGCAGGTCTAGTCCGGGGAAGAGGGCGACGAACATCGCCGGGATGATGGCGAAGTACTTGGCGATGTCGTTGGCGATCGAGAACGTGGTGAGTGCGCCGCGGGTGATCAGCAACTGCTTGCCGATCTCGACGATCTCGATGAGTTTGGTCGGGTCGGAGTCGAGGTCGACCATGTTGCAGGCCTCTTTGGCCGCCGAGGTGCCGGTGTTCATCGCGACGCCGACGTCGGCCTGGGCCAGCGCCGGCGCGTCGTTGGTGCCGTCACCGGTCATCGCGACCAGCTTTCCGCCCTCCTGTTCGCGCTTGATCAGCGCGAGCTTGTCCTCCGGCGTCGCCTCGGCGAGGAAATCGTCCACCCCGGCCTCGTCGGCAATCGCCTTGGCGGTCAACGGGTTGTCGCCGGTGATCATCACCGTGCGGATGCCCATCTTGCGCATCTCGTCGAAGCGCTCCCGCATGCCCTGCTTGACGACATCCTTGAGGTGGATGACGCCCAGCACCTCGGCCCTCCCGTCGAAGCTCTGCCCGACGACCAGCGGAGTGCCGCCGCCGGCGGAGATACCGTCGACGAGGGTGCCGAGATCGGCGGGCACGGTGCCGCCCTGGTCGCGCACCCACTGCGCCACCGAACTCGCCGCACCCTTGCGCAGCTGGTGGCCGTTGTCCAGGTTCACCCCGGACATTCGGGTGGTCGCGGAGAACTCCACCCACTCGGCGTTGACCAGCTCGCCCGGGGTGCGGGCGCGCAGGCCGAACTTCTCCTTGGCGAACACCACGATGGAGCGGCCCTCCGGCGTCTCGTCGGACAGGCTGGACAGCTGCGCGGCGTCGGCGAGCTGATCGGACGAAACACCGGGCAGCGGAACGAAGTCGGAGGCCTGCCGGTTGCCGAGCGTGATGGTGCCGGTCTTGTCCAGCAGCAGGGTGTTGACGTCACCGGCGGCCTCGACGGCGCGCCCCGACATGGCCAGCACATTGCGCTGCACGAGGCGGTCCATGCCGGCGATACCGATCGCCGACAGCAGTGCGCCGATGGTCGTCGGGATCAGACAGACCAGCAGCGACACCATCACGATGCCGGTCACACCGTCGCCGGTCAGCGCCAGGGAGTCGGGCACACCCGGGTTGTTGGCCTTCGAATAGATCGCCAGTGGCTGCAGGGTGGCGACGGCGAAGATGAAGATGATCGTCAGCGCCGCGAGCAGGATGTTCAGCGCGATCTCGTTCGGCGTCTTCTGCCGGTTGGCGCCCTCGACAAGGGCGATCATCCGGTCGATGAAGCTCTCGCCCGGCTTCTGGGTGATCCGGACGACGATGCGGTCCGAGAGCACCGTGGTGCCGCCCGTCACCGCCGAGCGGTCGCCACCGGACTCGCGGATCACCGGCGCGGACTCTCCGGTGATGGCCGACTCATCCACCGAGGCGATGCCTTCCACGACGTCGCCGTCACCGGGGATGACCTGTCCGGCTTCGACGACGACGATGTCGCCCTGGTTCAACAGCGGTGCGGCCACTTCCTCCTCCGTACCGGGCTTGCCCGGCTCCCAGCCGGCCAGGCGGCGAGCCATGGTGTCCGCCTTGGTCTTCCGCAGCGACTCGGCCTGTGCCTTGCCGCGGCCTTCCGCAACGGCCTCGGCGAGGTTCGCGAATACCACGGTCAGCCACAGCCAGAACACGATCAACCAGGCGAACCAGCTCGGCGTGAAGATCGCCAGAACGGTGCTCCAGACCGCGCCGATCTCGACGATGAACATGACCGGATTGCGCCACAGCGTGCGCGGATCCAGCTTGCGCAGGGCATCCGGCAGGGACTTCCACAGCAGCCTCGGGTCGAGCAGACCGCCCTGCACCTGTTTCTTGGGGGCGCTCTGCACGGTGTCGGCCTCGATTGTGTTGGCGGCCATGGTCAGTGGATTCCTTCGGCGAGGGGCCCCAGCGCGAGCACGGGCAGGAATGTGAGGGCCACCAGGATGAGCGTCACCCCGGCGACCATTCCGACGAACTGCGGTCGGTGGGTGGGCAGGGTGCCGATCGACTCCGGGGTGTGGCCCTGCCTGGCCAGCGAGCCCGCCAGGGCGAGCACCAGCACGATCGGCAGGAACCGGCCGAGCACCATCGCCAGGCCGAGCGCGGTGTTGTACCAGTCGGTGTTGACGCTCAGGCCGGCGAAGGCGGAACCGTTGTTGTTGGCGGCCGAGGTGAAGGCGTACAACACCTCGGACAAGCCGTGCGGACCCGAGTTGAGCATTGCGGCCCGCTGTCCGGGCATTGCCATGGCGATCGCGGTCCCGGTGAGCACCAGTAGCGGTGTCACCAGGAAATAGCTTGCGGCGAGCTTGATCTCGCGTGGGGTGATCTTCTTGCCCAGGTACTCGGGGGTGCGTCCGACCATCAGCCCGGCGACGAAGACGGTGATCACCGCGAGAATCAGCATGCCGTACAGGCCCGATCCGGTACCGCCGGGCGCGACCTCGCCGAGCTGCATGTTGAACAACGTCATCATCCCGCCGAGGCTGGTATAGGAGTCGTGGAACGAGTCCACCGCACCGGTCGACGTCAGGGTGGTGGCGTCGGCGAAGACCGCGGAATCTGCCACCCCGAAGCGCTGCTCCACCCCCTCCATCGCCGAACCGACCGCGGTCGGGACCGTGCCGTGGGCCTGGAGCTGGAACCGCAGCATCAGGCTGACGCTGATCAGCGCGAGGACCGCCATCACGGCGGCGATCGCATAGCCCTGCTTCCTGCTCTCGACCATGCGCCCGAAGGTGCGTGGCAGCGAGAAGCTGATCACCAGCAGCAGGAAGACCTCGATCCAGTTGGTCCAGGTGGTCGGGTTCTCGAAGGGGTGCGCGGAGTTGGCGTTGTAGAAGCCGCCGCCATTGGTGCCCAGTTCCTTGATGGCCTCCTGGCTGGCCACCGGTCCGCCGGTGATGGTCTGCTGCGCGCCGGCCAGGGTGTCGACCACCTGGTCGTGCAGATGGAAGTTCTGGATCGCGCCGCCGGCGATGAGAATGATCGCGGCGACGACAGCGATCGGCAGCAGGATGCGCAGTGTGCCGCGGACCAGGTCGACCCAGAAGTTGCCGAGCTCGGTGGCGTGACGGCGGGCGAACCCTCGCACCAGCGCGACGGCCACCGCCATGCCTACCGCGGCGGAGACGAAGTTCTGGACAGCCAAGCCGGCCATCTGCACGAGGTGGCCCTGGGTGGACTCACCGGAGTAGGCCTGCCAGTTGGTATTGGTCACGAAGCTGATCGCCGTGTTCCACGCCAGCGCCGGCGTCATCGGCGTGGCCGGATCGTTGAGATGCAGTGGCAGCCTGCCCTGCACCAGTTGGAAGACGAAAAGGAACAGGATGCTGATCGCCGAGAAGGCGAGCACGCTGCGGGCGTACGCACCCCAGTTCTGCTCCGAGCGTGGGTCGGCGCCGATCAGCCGGTAGATCAGCCGCTCGACCCGGTTGTCCTTCTCCGCGCTGTACACGCGGTACATGTAGTCGCCCAGCGGCACGTGCACGGCGGCCAGGGCAAGGACCAGTAGCGCGAGGAACGCGATCCCCGCCGATGTCGTGGTCATCAGAACCGTTCAGGGAACAGCAGCGCGGCGCCCACGAAGACCGCGAGCACCACGGCAAGCGCCAAACCGACGACGTTCTCGAGGCTCACAGGCGCTCGACCAACTTCTGCACCAGGCCGAGCAGCGCAAAGATCGCCACCGTCAGCACGAGGTATATGACGACACCCATCTCTCTCCGTTCACGGTCCACGACCACGACCACGACCACGCTAGGTCGCCCGCAGGCCGCCACCGCCCGCCGTTGACGGTTTCTTTACGCCCGAACGGGTCGCCTTTACGGGCTTCGCACACGGCGTGGTCGAATGAACCGGTGTCAGCCTTCGGCGCGGTAGCGGACCTGCTGGACGAAGCGCGCTCGGAGACCGGCCTCGATGATTTCGGGGCTGACACCTTCCGGGAGGGCCTGGAGATCCTCGTGGCGGCCCTGCGGGACGAGGCACGGCTCAACGCGGTCGGGGAACGCGCGATGCGCCGCCAGGTCGTCGGCCATCTCAGCCAGCGACTGCAGGTCGAGGACTGGTACCGACGCCATCCGGAGATCGCCGACGAGGCCCTCGAGCCCGCGCTGATCGGGCTGGGTCTGCCGCGGACCGGCTCCACCGCGTTGTCGGTGCTGCTCGGTCACGATCCCGAGGTTCGGTCGCTGCGCTGGTTCGAGTCGAACCAACCGTGCCCGCCCCCCTCGACCGTCCGTGGGCCGGACCCCCGCATCGCCCGGATGGAGCGATCGCTTGCGTTGCAGGACAAGTTCATGCCGCGCATCAAGAACCTTGTGCCGGTCACGGCGACGGCACCGGGGGAGTGCCTGGACCTGATGGCGCTGGACTTCAAGTCCCAGGCCTTCGAGGCCTACGCCCGCATCCCGTCCTACTCCTCCTGGCTGTTGTACGGAGCGGACCTGAGCACGGCCTACGCCTATCACCGCCGGGTGCTGCGGCTGCTGCAGTGGGGCACCCGGGCACGGCCGTGGCGGCTCAAGGCACCGGCGCACATGGTGGGAATCGCGGCCCTGGCCAACGCTTTTCCCGACGCCAGGTTCGTGATGACGCACCGCGCCGTCGTCGAGGTGATTCCGTCGATAGCCGATCTCTACAGCGAACTGGCCGGCCCGTTCACCGACGAGTTGGACCGCCACTACCTCGGTGAGCTCAACGTGGAGACCTGGAGTGTCGGCATGACCCGCACCCTGGACTTCCGGGCCGACAACGAGGACCGGTTCTATGACATCGACTTTCGCCAGATGCAATCCGAACCGATCGAGACGGTGCGGTCGCTGTATGCGTGGCTCGGCGCGGAGGTCAGCGTTGAGTTCGAGGCCGGCATGCGGCGGTGGTGGCAGACCGCGGCCGCCAACCGGGAGCAGATCGACCGGCCCGGCCCGGAGGCATTCGGTATCGATGTCGACGGACTGGAGTCGCTTTTCGCCCGCTACACCCAACGCTTCATCACCCGCTAACCGTAGATGATGCCGTCCCTCGAGATCGGCCGCATCGAGAAGCTTTGGCTCGGCGAAGCCTTAGGATGATCCAAACCCCGACCCCGGGGGGCTGCCCGACAGGAGCCGGTATGACTCGGATGCGACGCATGGACAAGCGCACCGCAGCAGCACCCTTGATCATCGCCGTCGCGGCTGGACTGGCCATCGCCGGCAGTCCTGACAGCGCCGCTCAACCGGACGTCCCCACCCCGAACGCTTCGGGCGATTTCCTGACCGTGGTCGCCGCCCAGACCGGCTTGCCAGCGCCGCGATGGACCGCTTCGGGCATCCACACCGCGAAGGGCTACACCACCGCGGCGGCCGAGCAAACCAGCGTGGCCGGGATGAAGGCCGACTGCGACAACATCAATCTGAACAAGAAGCTGTCGACCGACTTCCTGCGAGACGTGTTCGGCCCCGGCCTGATCGGGTTCTTCTACAAGTGCGAGAACAACAGCCCCGACACCAATCAGTACTGGTTCACCATCGCATCCGGTGACCTTGCGCAGATCGACAAACTCTGCGATCCGGCCACGCAGTATCCGATCGTGTACGACGCCCAGCACGACACCTACTGGCGCGACGAACCGTTCACCTGCACCGACCGCGTCGGCCCCTACTGACGCGGCATGATGAGCACCGGCACCGAGGAGTGCCGGACGATCTTCGCAGCGGCTGAGCCCAGAAAGACATGGGAGATCGCTCCCGCGGCTCCCGAACCGAGCGCCAGGAGTTCACCCGACTCCCATGGCACGCCCTCCACGGCGTCTCGCCAGGTGCGGCCTGTTCCGACCACGACGTCGACGTCCGGCACCGCGAAATTCTGCCGGACCTTGTTGAGCTGCTCGGTCACCTCGTGCTCCATCCGTTGCGCCCATTGGCCGACGACGAGGTTCTCCGCAGGCTCGATCGAGAACGGGCGCACCGAGAACGACACGATTCGCATCGGTATCGACCACGCCTTGGCCAAGCCGGCCGCGGCGGCCACCAGGCCGTTGAGGTCGGCCTCGGCCCCGTAGGCCGCCGTGATCCGGGTCAGGGGCTCCGGTGTCGCCGGGTAGCCGCGCGGGGCGATCGCCACCGGTACCACCGCGGTGTGCACCAGGCGGTCGGTGACGCTACCCAGTGCCACCCGGCCCAGCAGCCCCGACGACGAGGAGCCGACCACCACCATCGACGCGCGGTGCTCGGTGGCGAGTTCGAGTAGGCCGGCGGGTATCGACGCCGACTGGTGAATCACGATCGGGATGTCCAGGCCACCGCCCACCCGGCCGATCACTCGTTCCAGCGATGTGCGGGCCTGTTCGCACACATAGGTCACGTACTCGTCTTCGACCGGATCCGAACGGGGCGGCCAGGAGCGCTCGGCCACGGCCGCGGCGACGACGGATTCCCCACTGCTGTGGGCGATCCGGATCGCCAGGTTGATTGGTGCATCGCTCTGGCGGCTGGTGCTGAAGCCGACCAGGATCGTCACGGCGCGCGCCCCACGGAGCCCGCCTGGGAGATGACGTTGGTGACCGGCACGTCGTACTCGCCCCGGGCGCGGTCGACGACATCGAAGCGATGCCAGATCGATTCGCTCGGAGGTGCGGTCGCGATCACGATCTGGTCGGGGTGGAACGACTCGACGCCGGCGGCCAGTGCGCGCAGTGGCCGGTAGTCACCCAGCGTGCCCTCAGCCGAAAATCCCTCGGCGCGAAGCGTGTTGAGCGTGTTGTCCAGCCGTTCCTGGGCGGCGGCCACTGTCGCGTCCCACACGTCGAGCGGGCCGTGGGTGGCCGCGACACCGGTCTCGACCGGGCTTGCGGGTACCACGACCTGGAAGGCCGTCTCGCGGTCCGCGCCGATCTCGCGCAGCTTTTCCAGCAGTTCGGTGGAATCGACGACCTCGTTGGCCAGCACCAGCACCCGATGGGGCGGTGCCGTCGCGGCCACCCCGGCCGGTGCCGGGCGGCTGTTGATGAACCACCGGTTGGCGAAGAACAGCACGATCACGACCGCCCATGACAGCAGGCTCAGCACCAGTTGGGAGCGCACGGCCGGCTGCAGGTACATCTGCACCAGGATCAAAATGATTGCCGCGGCGGTGATCAGCGACAGCGCCGGGAACAGCCACATCTTGACCTTGAGTTCGCCGTCGGGTGTCCGGTAGCGCAGCACGATGTGCGAGATCACGATCAGCAGGTAGACGAACAGGATGATCGCTCCGCTGGAGTTCAGCAGGAACGCGAAGATGGACTTCTCCGCGAACGCGGCGGCGATCACGCACAGCAGTCCCACGATCGACGAGGTCAGGATCGACACGGCCGGGACGCCGCGCCGGGTCACCGACACCAATTGCGGCGGGGCCTCCCGACGGGCCGCCAGCACGAACAACATTCGCGACGCCGTGTACATCCCGGAGTTGAGACAGCTCAGCACTGCGGTGAGGACCACCGCGTTCATGATCTGGTTGGCGTAGGGGATGCCCATGCGCTCGAAGGCCGCGACGAACGGCGAGGCGCCGGCCTGCTCGTCGTTCCACGGCATGATCGTCACGAGCAGGAATGCGGAGCCGACGAAGAAGACGGCGATCCGGACGATCACGGAGTTGGCGGCCTTGGCCACCGCACGTTCGGGATCGGAGGACTCGGCGGCGGCGATCGTCGCGATCTCGGGACCGACCATCGAGAAGATGACGGTCACCACGCCGACGGTGACCGCGCTGACGCCGTGCGGGAAGAAGCCGCCGTGCGTCCACAGGTTGGAGAAGTCCATGTTCTTGTGCGGCCACAGGCCGAACACGTAGAGCGACCCGATCACCAGGAACACGACGATCGCGCCGACCTTGATGCCGGCGAACCAGTACTCGAATTCGCCGAACGAGGACACCGAGAACAGGTTGGTGGCCGTCATCGCGATGAGTAGCAGCAGGGCGGTCAGCCACAGCGGGGCGCCGGGCACCCAGTACTGGATGATCTTCGCGCCGGCGATCGCCTCGAAGCCGACGACGATCACCCAGAAGTACCAGTACAGCCAGCCGACCGAGAAGCCGGCCCAGTCGCCGAGCGCGGTGCGGGCGTAATCGGCGAAGGACCCGGTGGACGGGTTGGCCACCGCCATCTCGGCGAGCATCCGCATCACCATGATGATCAGCAGGCCGGACAGTCCGTAGGTGATGAACGCCCCGGGCCCGGTGTCCCGGATGACCACCCCGGAGCCGACGAACAGGCCGGCGCCGATCACCCCGCCGATCGCGATCATGGTCAGTTGCCGCTGGCTCAGGGCCTTGCGCAGTTCGGGCGTGGTCACGGGCGCCTCCTACCTAACCTCGACAACCAATTGTGACCTGTACCACATACGGTGAATTGCAAAACGGAACAAACAGGGCACGGCCGCTGGCCCGGAAGGAAGCCGAGGCGCATCGCCCGGAACTGCTCGACGGGGTCGGCCTCATCGTGGGGATCGACCGGTTCATGTCCGAGGCGCGCGCGGTCACGAACTTTTCCGGCAACGCGATGGCCACCCTGCTGGTGGGTTCGTGGACGAAGACCGTCGACAACGAACGGGTGGGTGCGGTGCTCGGCGGGCAGGCCCCGTTCGACGAGCTCACCATGCACGACGATGCCGACACCCCGGGACGCCCGGCCACGGTCGGTTGAGCACGGCTTGCCCCGGGATGGCCGATAGGTGAACAAGAGTCGCGCGCCCGGCCCCGGTGCCCGCGGGCTGCTACGGTCGGCCGGCGGCGGGCTGTGGCGGCCGTCCACTCAACCGGAGGGAAGCGTCGTCGATGCCTCGATCGAATGTGGCCAGGACGGTGGCGATGGTGGGGGTCGGGGCGGCGCTCGCCGGTGCCGGGGGACTGACCGCGGGCTGCTCCGGCGGAACCAAGGAGGCGCCCACGAGCACAACCACGCCCGCCCCGCCGTCGCCGGTGGAGAAGGGCGTGATCAACATGCCGCCCAGGGCGTTCAACCAGAACCAGAACGCCGCCGACGCAATGCTGGCCCTGGAGAGCCAGGGCTAGGTCGTGCAGATCAACAACGGCGGCGGCTACTCGGGCAGCAGCGTGCTCTCGCAGTGCCGGATCACGTCGGTCGACGGCCTCAAGGGCAGCAACCCGCCGCCCAACACCACCGTCTTCCTCACCCTGTCCTGCCCCAACAGCAACAACTGACCGGCAGGTCCGACGCCTGAAAGGCCCGGTGCGCCAACCTCGGCGGTGAGCGGCGGAAAGTACGCTCTCTGCTGGGAAGCCCCCATAGCCCAATCGGCAGAGGCAGCGGACTTAAAATCCGCCAAGTGTGCGTTCGAGTCGCACTGGGGGCACTGTCGTTTGCCATGAGCATGGGACCGGTTTGACCTGATTTTGCCAGGGTGATGGGACCACCTGGATTGCCAGTTATGGGACCACCGGCGCGCCGCGTCGGTGGTCCTTTTCATTTGTCCGTTCGAT